>Ga0256405_10003826_pt1 | contig 30133 bp, 26 predicted proteins | sample RumenRJG_02DNA_FD_189096 | JGI IMG/M metagenome (GOLD analysis project Ga0256405, IMG submission 189096) | Bovine rumen microbial communities from Lethbridge, Alberta, Canada - RJG_02 | ecosystem: Host-associated > Mammals > Digestive system > Stomach > Rumen | place: Canada: Alberta...
GATGGTGGAGGGTGAGGCGGAGGTCTTCGGCGAGGAGGTCACCGGGGAGGTTGGTGTGGAGGCCTTCGAGGACACGGAGGAGGGAAGTATGGGCGCGTAGGAGGGCTTCGTAGTGGCGGGCGGAGGTGATGATAGTGTCGGAGTCGGAGGTGTTGGGGGCAGCGGCGATGAGTTGTTGACGGAGGTCGTCAAGGCCGATGCCATGTTTGGCTTGGAAAGTGGAGGTTTTGTTTTCGATGTGGATGACGGTTTGGTCATCGCGGATGGGAATGTTTGGATAGGGGATTCCTGGCTCTGTCACCATAAGGATGATGCGGGCACGTTGGGCGGCAGAGATGGAGCGCTCGATGCCGAGATTCTCAATTTTGTCGTCGGTGTGGCGGATGCCTGCGGTGTCGATGAAACGGAAGGTGATGCCACCCAGTTGGATGGTGTCTTCGATGGCATCACGAGTGGTGCCTTGGATGTCACTGACGATGGCACGTTCTTCACCCAAAAGGGCATTGAGGAGGGTGGATTTGCCGACGTTGGGTGCTCCGACTATGGCAACGGGAATGCCGTTCTTGATGGCGTTGCCAGCATGGAAGGTGTCGGCAAGGCGGGTGATGTGGTCATCAATCTTTTGTGCCAATTCCAGGAGTTCGGTACGGTCGGCAAATTCGAGGTCCTCATGGTCGGAGAAGTCAAGTTCCAGTTCAAGGAGAGAGGTGAGTTTCAATAGTTGTTCACGCAGTTGCGCGAGTTCAGATGAGAAGTGTCCTCTCAGTTGGTTCATGGCGATGTCGTGAGTAGCCTTGTTGGTGGAAGCGATGAGGTCTGCTACGGCTTCTGCTTGCGAGAGGTCGAGTTTGCCGTTGAGATAGGCGCGCATGGTGTATTCACCGGGGTTTGCCATGCGGCATCCGTTCTGCATCAGCAATTCTAATACCTTGTTAAGTATATAGGAGGAACCATGACATGAGATTTCGACGGAATCTTCACCCGTGTAGGAGTGGGGAGCACGGAAGACGGACACCAGCACTTCGTCGATGACGGTGGTGCCATCGGTGATGTGGGTGTAGTGGATGGTGTTGGCAGCGACAGCGTCGCAGTTTAGTGAGCAGAGGTTGCTGACCACGGCGAAGGTCTGAGGACCTGAAATGCGGATGATGCCGATGGCTCCACCGGGAGCGGTTGCCAAAGCACAGATGGTGTCCTCTTGAGGAGCTAAAGATTGAAAGTTGTTCATTTAGATGCGGTCTAACACTTTTACAATGAGGGTGTCAATGGTGTTCTTGTATTCCGTGTTCATCTCGGTGGTGTAGCGGTTGGCGATGACCATGCAGCAGGTCATGGCACGATGGCCGAGCAGGGAGGATAGCCCCGCCACAGCAGAACTTTCCATCTCGAAGTTGCAGATGTGGAGTCCATCATATTCAAAGGCTTCCACCTTCTCGTTTTGGTCGGGGTCTTGAATCTTCAAACGAATCTGTCTTCCTTGCGGACCATAGAAACCACCGCAGGCAATGGTGTAGCCGCGCACCATGTCGTCTTGGGCAATCTGCTCAATCAGTTCAGGGTCTGCCACAGCTACATAAGGCGCACCTTTGAGAGGGCTCCAATTCATGTGTTGCTTGAAAGCCTCCTCCAGTTGCAGGTCGCACACCTCATTCCTTCCAGCATAATAGTTGAGCAATCCGTCAAAACCGATGCTTTTCACCGAGGCGATGAAAGACCCCGTAGGGGTAAAAGGTTGCAGACCTCCACAGGTGCCGATGCGCACGATGGTGAGTGTGCGGTGGGTTGGCTTCTCGGTGCGGGTGTTGAAGTCGATGTTGGCAAGAGCATCGAGTTCAGTCATGACGATATCAATGTTGTCGCATCCGATGCCTGTAGAGAGCACCGTGATGCGCTTGCCTTCGTAGGTGCCAGTGATGCTGTGGAACTCGCGACTGCTCACTTCACATTCTCTCTCGGAGAAGTGTTCAGCCACAGTGGTGACTCTGCCTGGGTCGCCTACCAATATCACTCTGTCGGCGAGTTGTTCGGGGCGCAGATGGAGGTGGAACGCTGAACCGTCAGCGTTGATGATGAGTTCGGAGGGTGGAAATATTTTCATGTTTTCTTAGGGTTGTTTGGGGCTCGTAGCCTCTCCAGTACTTCTTATAAAGTACTGTAGTACTGCACAGGAAGTACTCGAGTACTTTATTAAGAAGTACTGGGTTGGTTGTTACGGTTGTGAAAGTTCTGTTTTGCGTATGTTCTTCTCGATGTTGTGTACTTCGGCTTGCAGTTCGATGATGCGGTTCTCGAGGTTGAGAATTTGCTGGCGTGATGATGGCGAAGTTTCTCTCATCTTTTGCAGTTGCTCGTTGAGGGTGACGAGGTTCTTCGATTTCTGCACCCATTCGCTGCACAGTTTCTTAGCATTGGCAGAAGTGAAGTCTGCCAACGTGTAGCAAGTCTTGGCATCGTTGAGCACAAACTCGAAATCGCGTTGTGAGTTGAGAGTTGACAGTTGGGAGTTGACAGTTGAGAGGCGCTTTCGGGCTTGTGTCTTGGTCTGTTTCTGCTCGTCGGTCAAAGGGAGTGTGGCGATGGATTGGAGCGAGGCCAAGGCACGCAGTTCGTCAAGATCAGTCGTTTCGTAGTCGATGGTTTGGCGCGATTCGTTGGGAATGAACGTGTAGATACACACCTTGCCAGCCGATTGATAGCGGTCACTTGCAAACCAACCAAGATTGACTGTTTCGTCAATGACCAGCATGTAGTCGTTAGCGTATGAGTTGTAGGGAAACCCCATGTTCTCCGCTTGATAGAACCGTTTGCTGTCGCTGTCGTAGCGGGTGGCATAGAGGTCGTAGTTGCCATAACCGTTTTCGCTCCGTGCAGCAAAGTAAAACGTCTGTCCGTCAGGCATGAGGAAGGGGTAGTTAATGTCGCCATCGATGCCCAGTCCCTCAATGATAGTCCCTTCAGTGAGGTGACCTTCCTCCTGATAGTAACGCACAATTTGCAAGTCGGTGCTGTCGGTACCTTCGGGTTGCAGCACCATGCCGTTCAGTTGTGTCTGATATTGCACGATGTCGCCTCGTTTAGAAAGGATGAGGGTGCCAAGATCCTCAGAGAGAGGATAGGCCTTGAGGAAATCCGTCTTGTCCACCACCACACTGTCAACGATGGTGACCCTATCGACACCTCTCAGTCCGCTTTCTCCCTTTCTGCAAATCTCGGCAATGCGGTCGAAGTCAGCCGTCGATTCCCGACGACGTTTGGCTGTCGCTGCAAGTTTCTTCGCATCGGTGGCTGCTTTGCCAAAGTTGAGGCTCATCACGTTCTCATTGAGTTCTTCCATCGATGAGATAGGGGTCAGATAGGGGTATGCAGGAGGAGCCGCAGGGACAATGCTGTCGTTTTGTGCATAGGCAGTAACGGCAGCGCAGACAATCAGGCATGAAAGTATCTTTCTCATCATATATCAGTTGTTTAGTAGTTCAAAAAAATGGTCGGTCACACCAGTTCCACAATCGTGATGCCAGCACCGCCAAAACGGATGTCCTCGTCGTAGAAGTCAGCCACAGGAGGCATCGTGTTGAGATATTGCCGTATGACGGTCTTGAGGGCACCCGTGCCAGTGCCATGCAGGATTTTCACTCTTGAGGCACGTGCCACGAGGGCATCGTCTATGAAGTAGGTAACGGCTTGCACAGCCTCATCGCCGCGCATGCCGCGCACATCGAGTTGCTCCTTGAAGTTAAGCGTCGTCTTGCGTATGTCATCGCGTGTCTGCACACTCACAAACGTGGCAGCCACATTCTTTTCCTTCTTTGGTGCTTCGGCAGGTTCCAGACGGCTCAACTTCACATTGGTGGTGATTTGACCAAAGATGACCGTTGCCTCGTTGCCGCTGATCTTCTGAATCTGCCCGATGGTGGTTTGACCTTTCAGGCGGACAAAAGACCCTTCCAGAAGACCCTCTCTGTCCTGGCGGACATCTCCCCCATGATGGGGAGAGCCATCTGGATGGTTTTCTCCCTCCCCATTACGGGGGAGGGGCGGGGAGAGGGTCTTTTTCTTTTTGTTTTCTCTCCTCCTCATCAACTTCTCCATCTGCCGCCTGATTTTCTCGTCGGCCAGGTCGGGGTCAATCTCGCGAATGTCTTGCTTGAAGTCGGCAAGGTCCTGACGAATCATGCGGGTGCGTTCCTTCTCCGCTTGCGCCTCCTTGATGTCCTTGATGGTCTGCTCAATCTTGGCGTTAGAGTCCTTCAGCATCTGCTCCGCTTCCTCCTTCGCACGGGCGATGATGGCTTTGCGCTCGTCGTGCACCTTCTGGATGTCCTCCTCATATCGCTGAATCGTCTGCTCCATCTGCTTCTCGTGCTGATGGATGCTCTGCCGCTTCTGTTCCCAGTATCGCTTGTCACGCACGATGTCTTGCAGATACTTGTCCGAGTTGATATAGTCCTTGCCCACAATCTCGCTGGCATCTTTAATTACCTCTTCGGGGATGCCCGTCTTGCGGGCTATCTCGATGGCGAACGAACTGCCCGGATTGCCGATGGAGAGTTGGAAGAGCGGCTGCATCTGTTGGCGGTCATACAGCATCGCGCCGTTCACGATGCCCTCCGTCTCCTGCGCATAGTGCTTCAGGTTCTGATAGTGGGTGGTGATGACACCGAAGGCATGCTTCTTGTTGAACACCTTCAGCATCGCCTCCGCCATCGCACCGCCAATCTGCGGTTCCGTACCCCCTCCAAACTCGTCGATGAGGATGAGGCTCGCCCCGTCGCAATGCTTCATCATGTTCTTCATGTTGAGCAGGTGCGAGGAGTAGGTGGAGAGGTCATTCTCCAGGCTCTGCTCATCGCCGATGTCGATGAAGATGCTGCGGAAGATGCCGAACACACTGCTCTTCGCCACAGGCACCGGCATACCACATTGGAACATATATTGTAGTAGTCCTACCGTTTTCAGACACACCGACTTGCCACCTGCATTCGGTCCCGAAATGAGCAACAGACGTTGCTTCTGGTTCAGCGTGATGTCGAGCGGCACCACATGACGGGAAGACATAGACCCTCCCCTCACCCTCCCTGCAGGGAGGGGGTGGTTACTTTGCTCGTTTGTATCCTCATTGGCAGAGATACTACTCCCTCCCTGCAGGGAGGGTGAGGGGAGGGTCTGGTTCTTTAATCTCAATTCCAGCAGCGGATGCACCGCAATCGCCCAGTCAAGCACCTGCTTGTTCTCCATGCGTGGCTCCGTGCTGTTCGTCAGAATGGCAAACTTCGCCTTCGCACGGATAAAGTCGATTTGTGCCAAGAACTCATAACTTGCCAGCATCTCCTCCACTTCTGGCCGCACCGTCTGCGTGAACTCCATCAGGATGCGGTTGATTTCCTTCCTCTCCTCATTCTCCAACTCACGTATCTTGTTGTTCGCCTCCACTACCTCGGCAGGCTCTATGAACACCGTCCTTCCCGTGTCCGACTCGTCATGCACAATGCCCCGAATCTTCCTCTTCATTGCCGGAGCCACGGGAATGACCAGACGGCCATCGCGAAGGGTGGGCGACACGTCCTTGCCAATCAGCCCATCCCCCTTAGCCGACTTGAGTATGTTCTGCAAAGCCCTCGACACACTCCCGGCCGTTGCTGCCAGTTCCCTGCGAATCTGCAACAGGGTGGGGGATGCCGTGTCTTTCACATGTCCATACTTGTCCAGAATCTGGTCAATGCGCCTCACCAACATGGGATAAGTCTTCACGTCAGCCGTCAGCGCATAGAGATAAGGATGCGAAGGAATCGTGTTCTCCTCGTCTTGGCAACGCTGCAGGAACTTGACCACATTGTCGATGGTAGCCAGTGAGCGTTGCAGGTCAAACAGTTCCTCCACGTCCAGACAGGCATTCTGAATGCGGATGCGTTTCAGCGAAGGTCGCACATCAAAGAAATTCTGGTCGGGGAAATCCTCCTCTTGCAGAATGTGCACAAACTCCATCGTCTGCTTCACTTGACGTCGGATGTCGTCAAAGTTGACCGCAAACGCCATATTGCGCACCAATCCTTCGCCCAACGAGCAGAGGCAAAGTGCCGTGAGTCTGCTCCTGATTTGGTCAAAGCCAATCTTCTGTTCGTATGTAGTAGGGTAAATCAATTCTCTGTCTGTTTATCTTGTTCTTGTGTGCAAAGTTAGTGATTTTAGAGATAAAAGAGAAAATTGAACAAGAATTTGTTGTTTTTAAGCACATGGTTTAGATAAGAAATAGTTTTTTGTTTACCTTTGTACGCTAAACATCTATAAGATATTGTGACACGCGAAGAAGCCATAGCAGCAGGTATGGAGGTGCATGAGATACAGCACTCGATGAAGAGGCGCACTCCATGGCACGATTATTTCTGTTCCCCACCAAACAAAAGGAGGATTTTTTTGATTTTTCTTGAATCGCCGTTCCTTCACAACCTTACAGTTCTTTCTGGAGGAATGTTGCTGTGATTCCCTTGCCGCTCTTTGCCACCTCTTCGGGGGTACCAGTCACCACGACGGTGCCGCCTTCGCGTCCTCCTTCGGGACCCATGTCGATGATGTGGTCGGCGAGTTTGATGACATCAAGGTTGTGTTCGATGACAATGACGGTGTTGCCTTTATCGACAAGGCGGTTGAGGACGACCATGAGGGTGCGGATGTCCTCGAAATGCAGTCCTGTGGTGGGTTCGTCGAGGATGTAGAGTGTCTTGCCCGTGTCTTTCTTTGCCAGTTCGGTGGCGAGTTTCACACGCTGGCTTTCGCCGCCAGAGAGGGTGGAGGAGGGTTGGCCGAGTTTGATATAGCCCAATCCGACCTCTTGCAGCACCTTGATTTTTTGCAGAATCTTGGGCTGGTTCTCGAAGAACTCCACGGCTTGGTTGATGGTCATGCCCAACACATCGGCTATGTTCTTGCCTTTGAAGCGCACTTCGAGTGTTTCGCGGTTATATCGCTTGCCGTGACAAGCCTCGCAGGGCACCAGTACGTCGGGCAGGAAGTTCATCTGGATGGTCTTGTAGCCGTTGCCGCCACACACTTCACAACGTCCGCCAGCCACGTTGAAAGAGAACCGTCCGGGCTTGTAGGAGCGCATCTTCGATTCGGGCATTTCGACGAAGAGACGGCGGATGTCGGTGAACACGTCGGTGTAGGTGACAGGGTTGCTGCGAGGGGTGCGACCGATGGGCGACTGGTCCACATTGACCACCTTGTCGATGTGTTCCACTCCTTCAATCTTGTCGTATGCAAGTGGCTCTTGGTGAGAATGATAGAAGAATTGGCTCAAGTATGGCTGTAAGGTCTCATTGATGAGGGTTGACTTGCCACTTCCACTCACACCAGTCACACAGACGAGCATGCCGAGGGGGATGTCAACGCTCACGTTCTTGAGGTTGTTTCCCTTGGCTCCAACGATGCGGAGGATATGTCCGTTGCCTTTGCGCCGAGTGGGTGGCACCTCGATTTTTTCCTTGCCATTGAGGAAGCGTGAGGTGAGCGTGTCGGTCTTCAGCATGTCTTTCGGAGTGCCCTGAAAGACCACTTCGCCACCTTTGCGACCCGCAAAGGGACCCATATCGACGATGTAGTCGGCATTGAGCATCATGTCCTTGTCGTGCTCCACCACAATGACGGTGTTGCCCTCGTCGCGCAGTTCCTTCAAGGAATTGATGAGCCGCACGTTGTCGCGTTGATGCAGACCGATGCTGGGTTCGTCTAATATATATAGTACGTTGACCAACTTGGTGCCTATTTGTGTGGCAAGACGGATGCGTTGACTTTCGCCACCACTGAGGGTGGACGAGCCGCGCGAGAGGCTCAAGTAGTGGAGTCCCACATCGAGCAGGAATTTGAGTCGTGTGCTGATTTCCTTGATGATTTCATGCGCGATGGCTGCCTGTTTCTTGTCCATTCGTTCTTCTACGGTGGTCACCCATTCGTAGAGCGGTTGCAGTTCCATGTCGGACACCTCGGCGATGTTCTTGCCGTCGATGCGGAAGTAGAGTGCCTCTTTGTTAAGACGTTTGCCGCCACATTCGGGACACACGACCATCTTATCGACCGATTCTGCCCATTTCTCTGCCCATGCCTTCTGCTCGTCGATGTTGAGTCCCTGCACGTAGTTGGCCATTTCCTGATAATCGACGTTATCCACATCGACGGCTGGCACGATGCCAAGTCCCTTGCAGTGGGGACAGGCGCCTTGTGGCGAGTTGAACGAGAAGTTATGGGGAGCAGGGTCGCGGTAGCAGAGTCCTGTGGTGGGACACATGAGTTTCTTGGAATAGTGACGGACAGACCCTCCTCCTGCCCTCCCTACAGGGAGGGAGCGGTTACTTGACTCGCTGGAGTTTTCATTTGCAGGGATACTACTCCCTCCCTGCAGGGAGGGTGAGGGGAGGGTCTGTATCATAATTTGCCCTTCGCCCATCTTCATCGCCACTTCGAGGCTCTTCTTCAGCCGCTCCTCGTCCTTGTCATTGACAGCCAGTTTGTCGATGACCACTTCGATGTCGTGGTTCTTGTATCTGTCCACCTTCATGCCCTCGGTCACCTCCACGATTTCGCCATCCACTCGGGCATAAAGATAGCCTTTCTTACGGATGCTGTCGAAGAGTTCGCGGTAGTGGCCTTTACGGCCTTGAACGAGTGGTGCCAAGAGGAAGATGCGCTTGCCGTTGTATTGCTCCAGCAGGAGGTGCATCACGTCCTCTTCGGTGTATTTGACCATCTTCTCGCCTGTCTCATAACTGAAAGCCTCGCCAGCACGGGCATAGAGCAGTCGCAGATAGTCATAGACTTCTGTCACCGTTCCCACCGTGGAGCGTGGGCTCTTGTTGGTGGTCTTCTGCTCGATGCTGATGACGGGAGAAAGCCCGCTGATTTTATCCACATCGGGGCGTTCCATGCCGCCTAAGAAATTGCGGATATAGGCACTGAAGGTCTCGATGTAGCGTCGCTGACCTTCAGCAAAAATGGTGTCGAACGCCAGCGATGACTTGCCGCTGCCGCTCAATCCTGTGATGACTGTCAAACTGTTGCGAGGTATCTCAACATCTACATTCTTCAGGTTGTGTACCCTCGCGCCTTCAATCTTTATCATGAATCACCCCCTCCTGTCGTGTTCTCGGTGCCTTCACGGTAATCTTTCATCACAGTGATGCTTTTCTTTATTTTATACTTTCTGCCGTCGCTTCCAAGGGCATCAAGATGGAGTAGATAGATGCCATTGTCAACAACTTTTCCATTTTTCTTTCCATCCCAGAGAATCAATTTGTTGGGTTCGCCTTCCACATGCTTGGCTGTCTCGAGTGTGGCTGTATGGATTTTCTCTCCCCATCGACTGAAGAATTTGGCATCGAGTTTGATGATGGATTGTGCCGTGATGCGATACGTATCATTGATGCTGTCATTGTTAGGGGTGAAACCATCGGGACACGTCAGTTTTGACTCGCTGATGACGACGCTGATGGGTTCGCTTTCGTATTCAATCGTGTCGGCATCTTGACTGAAGGTCACGTAGAGTTTGATGTTGTAACCGCCCGAACGGGTGAGGAGGTAAGTGGTGTTCTCTTCGAATCGGGTCACCAGCGTTTGACTTTCGTCCTTGTCAGCCTCCCAAATGCGCCATTCGCAAATGTATTTGTAGTTTTTCGGATTGCTCACATTGGCTGTCAACGAGATGTTGAGAGGGGCTTGTGCTGTCTGTGATTCGCCAGGGGTTACCGTCACAGTGTCTTCTTCATCCACCGAGTAGAATGTGACACAAGGAGCTGCCTCATTCTCACCCGATGTTGCTGTTTCTGCCTTGCTCTTCTTTTCGCTGGTGGTGTTTTGTCTTGTCGAAGCAAAATCGTCACCATATTCGTCGCCATCTTTGCTGCAAGCCACAGTGAAGAGCACCCCTAAAATGGCAAGTGTTATTTTTATCTTCATTGTCATTTTTCTTGTTCTCATTTGTTCTTTCAAATGCAAAATTAGTCAAACAATTCCTAAAAACATACGATTTTCGTCTTAAAAAAACTCAACAAGGGCTTTTAATTTGCTTTGGTTGGCTTTTTTCACTAATTTTGCCCCTTGAAATCAAAAGAACTTACAAAGAAAATGAAAAAAATAGCAATTCTTTTCATGGCTTTAGTGTGGGCTTGTGTTGTCAATGCACAAACAACTACGCAAAAGCACGAAGTGCAATCAGGTGAAACACTCTATAGCATCGCACGTCAGTATAATATCACGGTGGCATCGCTGCTTCAAATCAATCCGGGTTTGGATGCCGACCACATCATGGCGGGGCAGAACATCAATGTGCCGGCAGGCTCTTCGAAGAATACGGCAACTCCTGTCGCTCAGCAGCCCGTTCAGCCAGTGCAGCAGCAATCCGTTCAGCCAGTGCAACAGCAATCCATTCAGCAAAAGGTGCTGCAACAGGTGCGTCAGCAAGTGCAGGCACAGGCTCAGCAAGGAGTGGAAGTGCCACCGACTCCTAATCGCCCTCGCTATAAGACATTGCATGAGGTTAAGAAAAAGGAAACTCTTTATTCCATCTCTCGTCAGTATGGGGTGACGGTGGATCAACTTGTTGATGCCAATCCTGACCTAAAAAAAGGCAAACTGAAGAAAGGCGTAGTACTCAACATCCCTTATACGACCGAGGAGAATGCTCAATATCAGGCTGAGCAGCAGAAGGTGATAGAAGAGGAAAGCAAGCCCAAAGTGACGATGAACCCCACCATCAAGGTGGCTGTCATTCTTCCATTTTCAAAGTTTGAAACCAAGGTGAGTGTTGAGTCTCAGAAGATGATCAATCTCTATCAGGGCTTCCTTTTGGCTGTCGATTCGCTCAAGCAGCATGGTTGCAATGTCGAAGTGTTTGCCTACGATGAGGTGAGTCCAGCCACTCCCGTCAGCAGCATCTTGCAACGTGCGGAGATGAAGGACATGCAACTCATCGTGGGACCTATCCGTCAGTGGAACGTGAAGAGCGTGGCTGACTTTGCCCACCAAAATGGTATTGCCCATGTGGTGCCACTCTCCAATGAACTTGCTTTGGTGAATGAACATCCCACAACCTTTCAGGTCAATGCGCATAACTCTTTGCTGTACAATCAGGTCTATAACCGTTTCAGCCTGATTCACAAAGACCACAACATCATTTTCGTCAGCATGAATGACCGTGCTGACAATATGTCCTATATTACCGATTTTAAGAAAGACCTCGATGCAAAGGGCATCAAATACAGCAGTGCTACCGTCAGCGATTTGGCTACAGTTCGCGATGCATTAAAGACGGGTGGCAATAACGTCATCATCCCAACCAGCAGTTCGGCATCAGCCTTTGAGACACTCTGCAAGAAGTTGGATGGGCTTGACTTGACCAGCGAATACACTGTGCAACTTTTTGGATTTCCCGAATGGCAAACCTTTGCAGGAAAACATGAGAAGTATCTGGGCAAGTATCAGTGCCAGTTCTTCACCTCTTTCTACAGCAATGGGGCATCGAGCCGCACACAGCAGTTCAACGGACGTTTCCGTCGTTGGTTCAATCAGGATCAGTACAACAGTTTTCCCAAATATGGCGAACTGGGTTATGACATTGGTGCCTACTTCATCAAGGGACTCCACGACTTTGGTTCTGCATTCTACGAGAACTTGCACAACTACTCCTACATCTCTATGGAGTTCCCCATGGTGTTTGAGAAGAAGAATGAATGGTCGGGCTATCAGAACCGCTCCATAATGATTGTGACCCATCGCGCTGATGGCAGTGTGTTTGTGAGATAAGCCGATGAAGTTCAGAATAGTCATATTATTCATCTTCTCGTTCATCTTTGCATCCCCAACTTTTGCGCAGGTGGGAGAGCACCGTAACGACCTCTCCATTGGCTTCACAGGTGGATATACCATGAACACGATGGACTTCGTACCTAAAATCAAGCAGACTCAAAAGGGGGCGCCCATGATTGGTTTTTCCTCCCGCTACGTCTGTGAGAAGTATTTCACTACTATCTGTGCCGTTGCCCTCGAAGTGCAGTACAACAACCTCGGATGGAAAGAAGTGATAGAAGACGGCTCCGAAAACACTTACAAACGTGACTGGCATTTCATCGAGATGCCCATCCTCATGCAGATGGGGTGGGGACGTGAACGTCGGGGATTTAAGTTCATTTTTGAGGCTGGTCCGCAAGTGGGAATTTATCTCGGCGGAAAGGAACATCGGGGTGGTGCTACATGGGACACTTCACGTCGTCCCAACGGCGTTGTCTATCAGTATGGCAAAGACCCCGACAGAACATTCGACTACGGTATTGCTGCAGGTTTGGGCTTGGAGTTTTCTTCCCCCATCGGACACCTTCTTTTGCAAGGACGCTACTACTACGGTTTGGGCGATATGTATGACAACAGCAAGCGGGGTGACTTCGGACGTTCTGCCAACCAAACCATTCAGATCAAGATGGCTTATCTGTTCGACCTTGTCCGTACCAAGGGGGACAATATCAAATAAAATGTCATGGCACGAAAACTGTTCTGTGAAATCTCTCCTTTCACTTATCGTCTCTCGATGGAGAAGGAAATCTTGAAACGGCATCTGCAGGATGCGTTGAAGGGTGTTCATTTTGCCAAAGTGCGTACACAAGAATCTTTGCCAGTGGTCATCTATCGCCATAATTCTCTCATCCGCAGACGATTGGGTAATGTCGATATGCAGTTGCAGGAGAACAAGGCAGTCAACCTCGCTTTGGCTGTCAAGCACATAGATGGACTTCTGATTCGTCCAGGGGAAACATTCTCCGTTTGGAAGCTCATTGGTCGCACCACAGAAAGCAGAGGTTATAAGGAAGGACTGACCATTACGCACGGAAAACCCTGCAAGGGCATCGGAGGCGGAATGTGCCAACTTTCCAACCTGATTCATTGGATGGTGCTCCACAGCGACCTCACAATCACAGAACATCATCACCACGATGCGCTTGACCTCTTTCCTGATCATGGTCGCCAAATCCCTTTTGGCACAGGCACCAGCATCTCATATAATTACATCGACTATCGGGTGAAGAACAATACCACCAACACCTATCAGTTGCGCCTGTATGTAGATGATGAATACCTGTGTGGTGAACTGCGGGCGATTGAACAATTGCCACACACCTACCACATCCATGCTGAAGGTGAATATTTCTCACGGGAAGATGGCATTGTCTATCGTAATGGCGAGGTCTATCGCGACACCATCGACCGCAATACTGGTGAATGCGTGGAGAGCAAACTCATTCGCACCAATCATGCCCGTGTGATGTATGAATGCACACCCGAAATGGTGATTCAGGAAAAATGAGGGTTGTGGTAATCCGCTGAAGAAAAACTCGACTCTCACATTCTTTCTGAGATAGTGCCAATGGCACGCACAAAACTCTAATTGTCAATTTTCAGCGTTCGCTGTTTTTTGTATGAGGCAAAAACAAATGTTAGGGTACTTCGTCGCGAATGACGGTGTACCCTAACAAAAAAATTGCTTATCTCACGACAAGCAATCTTTACTAACCTTAAAATAAATCTAATACCATGAAAAACACGGTGCAAATTTACAGACTTTTGGCATTCCTCCCAAATGATTTTCATGCTTTTCGTGCGTGTTTAATTTTTTTTAACTAAAAGAGTGGTGATGGGAACCTCTTTCCTTTATTTTTTTATTGGTTTGACTCCATCGGATAGAGGTCACTGTGCGCTTCTCATTTCATGCACCGCGAGCATAATATTACGGGCACTCAGCGTATAATATTTCACGCTGAGTGCCCGTCTTTGTAAGTCAAAGGGTTACGCCTTTTGACTTTTTTATTCTACGTATAGCACCAATCCCTTCAGGTACTCTCCTTCAGGATGGTAGATGTTGATGGGATGGTCGGCTGGTTGGTGCAGTTGATGGAGGATGCGCACATTGCGACCTGCTTGGGCTGCTGCTGTGAAGACCGCCGAACGGAACTGGTCTTTGTTTACCGCTTGCGAACAACTGAAAGTGAACAGAATGCCGCCTGGTTGTATTTTCTCAAAGGCTTTTCGATTCAGTCGTGTATAACCCTTCAGTGCATTGCGCAAGGCATCCTTGTGCTTGGCAAAGGCTGGCGGGTCGAGAATGATGAGGTCGTAAGGTGTCTGCATCTTCTCCATGAACTTGAAGGCATCTTCTGCGTACGCTTCGTGACGGTTGTCGTTCGGAAAGTTCAGTTCCACGTTCGCTTTCGTCAGGTCAATGGCTTTCTGCGAGGAATCTACTGAATGCACCAATTCTGCACCGCCACGCATAGCATAGAAAGAGAATCCACCCGTGTAGCAGAACATGTTCAGCACCTTCCTTCCCTTCGAGTATTGCTCCAAAAGGCTGCGGTTGTCGCGTTGATCCACGAAGAAACCTGTCTTCTGACCTTTGAGCCAATCAACATGAAACTTCAAGCCGTTCTCCATTGCCACATCGTCGGTGTTGCCTCCCAAGAGGAAGCCGTTTTCTTGTCCCAATTCAGCCTTGAAGGGCAGGGTGGTCTCCGACTTGTAGAAGATGTTCTGGATGCCGTCGCCCATTACGGCTTTTAGTGCCTTGGCGATGATGTGTCGGTCAAGGTGCATGCCCACAGAATGCGCTTGCATCACAGCAGTGTTGCCATAAATATCGATGACCAAACCGGGCAGGTTGTCACCCTCGCCATGCACCAGACGGTAGGTGTTGTTGTCGCCATCCATCACACCGATACAGCGTCTAACGTCTTTGGCTGTCGCAAGCCTCCGTTCGTAGAAAGACTGGTCGATGGTCTCATTGTCAAAAGACAATACTCTGACCATGATGCTGCCAATCTGGAAATGTCCTGTGGCAATATATTCGTTTTCGCTTGTAAAGACCATCACTTTCTCGCCCTCTTCGGGTTCCTCGCTCATGCGCTGGATAGCGCCTGAGAAAATCCACGGATGGAAACGTCTCAGTGATTCGTCTTTACCTCGTTTCAGAAAAATGCTCTTCATTGATGGTGTATATTGCTTTAATCGTGATGACTATTCATGAGTTGCTTCGACAAGTTCTGTTGTCACGGGTTGCTCTTCTGAGGTTTTTTCCAAGATGAAGTTCTTCTCCTTTTTCATCTTCGTCACTTCTTCGTGTATCTTGATGCATGCCCACGCATCGGTGGCTGCATACTTCTGCTGCGCTTCGGTCAGGACATCAGCCTCCCAATTCGACAATTGCTGCCCCTTCGAAATTTTCTCCCCGAACAGGTTGGCAAAGATCTTTTGCAGGCTGTTGTCTTCAATGCCGATGTCTTTCACTTCCTTTTGCAACTCCACGAATGTGCCTGGCTTGAATCTCCTCCTTTGGTTCAGCATCCTCATGTCATCTTGAAGTGAGAGGCCCACCTTTGTGATGGTGGTGTTTTCCAGCAACCGGACAACTGAGTCTGGAATGCCCATTCTGTTGAGTCTGAAAAGGAAACATTCATCATGCGTGGACACTTGTAGCAATGCCACTTGGTGCATCTTGCCCTTCTGGAACGATGGGCGAGTCTCGGTGTCGAAACCCAACACTTTTTGTTTCATCAGAAAATCTACAGCCTTTTCGGCATCCCTCTCTGTAAAGATGACAATGATGCGTCCCTCGAAATGGACGCAAGGCAAAGTCTGTATCTTCCTCTTCTCGTATTTGTCTTGGATTACTTTCATTTCCACACTCTTAATATTCATCCTCTTCAGAATAGCGCACTTCGTGCAATGCCCGTTGCACATTCACCAATTTCTGTCCCCAACTGAACTGAAACTCATCCTTCACTTCCGCAAGGGCATTCATCATCAGTCCCTCATTGGTAGCATTCTTATACGCCATCACAAAGTTCTTCAGTTCCTGATAAATGTCCGCGAGGTTCTCGCTTATGGTGGAAAGGATTGGTGATTCGCTGTATTTCATGTCCTCCATGAACACATCTAGATAGTCGTCCTTCTCTCCCATGAGAATATTAATGTTCGCGCGTACTATATTATAATTTTCCTCAGTCACATAATCTTCTGCAAAATACTCGTCGTCAAGAATCTCATACTTGGGGAGCAGTGCCGCCTTCAGGTAGAGTAGGGGAAGTAACTTCATCAGCGTATCCACAAAACTCATGCGTGTCTTTCCCTCAGTTTGTTCAAGGAAAGCACAATATTCAACAGCCACCGTGACCAGTTCCATCACGTCGCGACCATAAACGGGCGATTTCTCTTCTTTTTTCATAATCGAGTGCAAAGGTACGACCTTTTTTTTACATGACCTATTCGTGACACGATAAATCCACTTTTCTCCCTCTTAAATCCGTTGAATGTCTTACCCTCAAGCATAAAACAAGGCGTAAACAAATCATCGTTTACGCCTTGTCTCTCTTTCAGTCATTTCAACTTCACTTTCAACTCCCCACTTAAACTTCCATTTTAACTTCCCATTTCAACTTCTGGGAGCTGACTCCCTTTAGTCAATGGAGTCAGTATCCTCTATGAAATCATTGAAATCAGGATCCTCAAAGACAAAACTGATAGCATCCGCTGGCTGCATCATTGAACAAGTCAATGCCTATGCCAGAGATGTCAGTTTTAACCAATATCTACACCATTTGGTGCACTGAAACATCATTTTACCCCCTTTTGGGCTCTTCTTCATTTTTGTTGAAACACGTAAAATGACTGGTGAGCCCAAAAGGGTTTAGAGTTTAGGGTTTAGAGTTAATTTAATTCATAATGCATAATTGGGAAAGATACATCGTACATCATCCATCGTCCATCGTACATGCTTACACCCCGCATGGCAACTCCTAATTGGCTTCGCCGAAGATGCTCATGCTCGGCATAGTTCAAACAAATTTGACCTCTGTACTCACTCAACCGCATCTTTCCTAACTCCTCATTCCTCATTCCAGCGAAACGTAGGGTTAAAGGTTAATTTGTGTTTGCACAGAAAACGTATTTGAAAGAAAAATAATGTAAAAGTGAAAAAAGTTGAAAAAATGTTTGGAATGTAGTAAAAAATGTATTTAATTTGCAATTGTTCTTCCGAGCGCTGAAAGCCCTTGGGTAATCAGAGGAGGTGGGACACATACATAATAAAGGCGTTTTCTGGACGCTTTGGTTTTGACGCTTTGAGAACTTCGCAACCTCCCAACTGTTAGTCAAAAAACAAAGCAATGGGAACGCCCCTTGGGATGTAATATATTGATGGACAATCCATATTGGGTTGTATCATTGGTACATATACATCATCGTGGGGCTTTCAGCATTGCTCGGTTTTGACTAACAGGGTAATGCGAAGACCTTCAAAGCGTGGAACCGAGTACAGACTGGCTCCACGTTTTTATATATGTGTGTAATCTAACCTAAATCGAAACGTCTGCTATGGGAGCTGAGGCAGAATAAATCTTATACTGTTATGCCAGGACAAGGTTTAAGGTACAATGTAGACATAGTAATGTGTATTGATTGTACAGGAAGCATGGGAGAATTATTAAACACGGTGAAAACTAATGCTTTGAAGTTTTATCCAGATTTACGTGAAAGGTGTGATGCAAAAGACAAGGAAATTTCAGATCTCCGTATTCGAGTGATTGGTTTTCGTGATTTTTACGCGGATAGAGAATTTGCGATACAAGATTCAGGTTTCATGAACATTCCCGAACAAGAAGAAGATTTTAAGAATTTCGTAAATGAATTAAAACCTTCTGGAGGAGGTGATGAGCCAGAGAATGGACTTGAAGCATTGGCCTTGGCACTAAATTCTGATTGGACTAAGGGAGGAGATAAAAGAAGGCATGTTGTAGTGGTTTGGACTGATGCCTCAACGCACCCAATAGGATTTGATAAATGCAAGAATGAATTCTATCCCAATAATATGCCTACTGATTTTGATGAACTTACCAATTGGTGGGATGATGAACAATCCGGAAAAATGCAAAAGTCTGCTAAACGGTTGATTCTTTTTGCACCAGATGCAAGTGCTTGGTCTGAAATAGGCATTAATTGGAATAACACGATACACCATCCAGCAAAGGCAGGTATGGGTCTCGAAGATGTTGACTATGAAACGATACTTTCGACAGTTGTTAACTCAATTTAATCAGTTTTTTATGCAAGAGAACGATATTAAGTTGTCTTTTATGACAGAGAAGAAAGAGGGGCATGGTGAAGATGCCCCCCCTCTTCTATTTATAAAAGAAGAATTCTACGCTGTTGGTGTTTTTGACGGAATGGGTGGCGCTGGTGCTGCGACTTGTGACTCTGAATATGGTGAAGGATACACAAAAGCATATGTTTCATCTAGGATAGTTCGAGATACTGTTGAGAACTTACTTGAAGAACAAGCAGAAAAGGATGATTGGTTAGAAGTACTGAAAATGCGAATTCTTCAACGTCTAAAACTAGAGCAAGAGAAATTTCCTTCAAAAACAAAATCCATGTTGCGCAGTAAAATGGTACGGGAGTATCCTACAACAATGGCTATCGTAATGATGCAACCAAGTGATAAAAATTTGCTTATTGATAGTTATTGGGCAGGTGATTCTCATTGTTATTTGTGGACTTCACAAGGATTCTATCAAATCAGTAAAGATGATTTGGAAGAGAATAATGATCCTATGGAGAACTTGAATAATGATGCTCCAATTTCAAATTGTATATGTGCGGATAGAGATTTCACTATTAATCATATCCATGTTGAATTACCCAAAGAGCCTGTTGTCATATTATGTGCGACAGATGGATGTTTTGGGTATCTCCCAACCCCTATGCACTTTGAAGATGTATTAAAACGCAACTTGAAAAATGCCCAAAATGTCAAAGATTGGGAGAAAAAGATAATGAGAGATATTCTTTCTGTTACAGGAGATGATACATCTTTATCCCTAATAGCATATGGGTATGATTCCTTTTATTCGTTAAAGAAAGAACAGAAGGGAAATTCAAATATATTAAAAGATGTACGCCAATTGGAAGCTTCAATTGCAGAATTGAAAAAGCAATTAGAGATGAAAATTGAGCATTATGAGTCGCGGAAGAAAAAGAATTGGGATCTCTACAAACAAGAATATATGAAATATCTAAAATAAAGGGTATATGTCGATGTTAAAAGGAGAAAATATTAACGGTTACATTATTCTTGAAGATTTTGTCGTAGCTGGTGGAATGAGCAAGGTCTCTTTTGCGGAGAAAAGAGGTAAGGAGTATTTTATTAAAGAATTCCTTTCTCCGAAATTTCCTTTGCCTGACAGTCCCGGTAGTGAAAGGATAAAAGAGCAGAAACGTAAGGCGTGTGAATCCTTTGAGAAACATCATCGAGAACTGAACAGAAGAATTGAAACAAAAGTCTCTTTAGGAGGGAATCTTGTATTTGCAGTTGATTTCTTCCGTTGGGGTACTTGTTATTATAAAGTGACAGAGAAGATAGATACAGCATCACTTTCTCCTGAAGAAATATCGAAATTACCAATAGAAAAGATATTGTTAATAGCTAAATCCGTTTGCCATAGTATTCGCATTCTGCACAATTTAGACATTGTCCATGGAGATTTGAAACCAGATAACATTCTGATAAAGAAAACGTCTGTAGGTTATTCTGGTAAACTGATTGACTTTGATGATAGTTATTTCAGTGGAAATCCCCCTACTGATAGAGAATGTTTGGTCGGAACGCCAGAATACTATTCTCCAGAACAAGCTGCTTATATAATGGATGAAGATGAGGAAGTAGATGGAAGTACTTTAACATTGAAATCAGATATTTTCACTCTTGGTATTATTCTTTGTGAGTACTTTACCGGGAAGAAGCCTTGTTTGCCCAAGGATTATAGCAATACATGGAATTGTGTGGAGAATGACAAGGATTATTCTTTTGCTAAAAGACTTCCATGTAATGTTGATAGTTTAATAAAGCAAATGTTAAAGAAGGATCCTAAAGAGAGACCTACGATTGACCACATCTTTAATGCGTTAAAAGGGATAAAAGTTGACGAGGAAGAGGCTCCGCCTACTCCATTCCTTCCACATCCTCCCAGAGGGCGAAGTATATTAAGAGGCAAAGGACTTGATATCGCAAAAGGTGAAGGGAAAGAAGCAGATACGACTAAACCAAGATTAAGAACAACAATAAAACCCGAATAAGATGTAGAATTATACAACAACATTAAAAGGTGATGATATTAAGTTTTTGTATGGGATAATATTATAGTATGAGAAAGAAGATAATCATAGAGGCTATAATTTTGATGTTGTTAGAAATGAAAAAAAGAAGGAGTTTCATTTGATACACGATACTTCCACTAAAATGAACGAGTTCGTAATGCCCACAGAAAGAAATAGTCTTTCGTTAAAACAAATCAGGAAGTTACTGTACCATTTATGACAATCTTACATCATGCCAATTTACATGCTCTTATTGATTGAGATGGAGATGATTATTATAAACGAACAACTCGTAAACTATATGGACTTAAAAATTGGGGTATATTGCAAGAATTTGTGGAGGCGATAAATAAAACAGGAGATTATTCCATGGATTTTCCTATTGTATATAAACTTATACTTTTCATAAAATGAGTTGGATTTGTAAAAGATGTGAGACAGAAAACCCTGACACACATGATGTTTGTGAGGTTTGTGATGCACAAGCTCCGTATGTGATGGATTTTGTGTATGACAAAGTTCTGTCATATGACATTCCAATAAAATTAAGTTGGGAAAGTAAATTCTGCGATAAAATAGTTCTTGTATATGCGGGGACAGAAGTAGATGTTACGGGTAAGAACTCTTATGAATTAGTGAATCCAGCTGACACGTACATTAAATTTCTTCTTTCAAATGACGTGGTGGATAATAAAGCGAAAGGATTCCACCTGAAATTTTATCCTAAACCAATTGTGAAAATTACGTCGGATAAACAAAAACTAAAAAAGGGAAAGAATGAAAAGGCTGTTATTCGTTGGGATATAAAGAATGCATATTCGGCTATTTTAGTCAAAGATGGAACTTCTATCAAGATAAACAAAAAAGGAAAAGATATTGTTTCTCCCAATGAGAGTGTCGTTTATAAGATAGAGGTTGTCGCTTTAGATAAGAAGACTAAGTTTGTCGAAAGTTTGCAAGTACAAGTGTTAGATGAATGCACCATAAACTTCAATGCTGATAAATACTACATTTATCCAACAATACCAGTTACATTAAAATGGAGTATCAAGAATGCTAAAACTGTATGGTTTGAATCGGAAGAAGTAGAACCAAACGGAACAAGGATTGTGGAGCCAAAGAAGGCGACATCATATGTGTTGAGAGTGGAAGATGAATTTGGAATGAAAGAAAAGCGAATTGATATTCAAATGTTGCCAATACCACTGATAAAAGCAGTATTTGCTCCTACTCCCAAGATTGATAATAATTTGTCTGTTATCGTTACACAACCAAGATTCAATGTGGGTGTTTCTTTACCGAAGATAGAAATGAAGATGGTTACGATGAAGCCACCAGAAGTTCCTTCTTTAACGGATTTGGGAATCAATGTGGAGCTATCTCCTCCTTTACCCAAACTAGGATTTGTGGGATCAATAAAGAAAATGTTTAATCGTCTAAAATGGAAATAACAATGGAAAATAACAAGAAAGAAGGTTTGGAAAAAGAAAACATAAAATGGGGCGGTTTCATTAATGAATTCTTATGGATTTGTGCTGGTGCCAACCGAAAGATCTTAAGGCAATGTCCTACGGATTATGCTAAGTATGCGGGAACTGGAGGAACAATACTTTTTACTGCTGTTATGGCTGCATTATCTGGTGGATATGCTATCTCGTTCGTTTTCAAAGAAGCACATATACTTATACCAATTGGATTTGGTATTATTTGGGGATTAATGATATTTAATCTTGATAGATTTATGGTGAATACAATGTATTCAGATGGAAAACACACAATTAGCAAGGTGGAATTTTGGGGCGGATTCCCTCGCATTATTCTTGCAATCTTTTTGGGTATTGTCATTTCAACGCCATTGGAAATACGAATATTCCAGTATAAAATCAAATCTCAGTTAATAATAGACCAAGGTGTGGTTGGAGATAGTATAAGAAAATCTCATGATTTACTCTATCAACAACGCAAAGAGATTGAAGATCAAATAGACACAAGAAATCGCCAGCTAAATGATTTGCGTGCAGGGAGACTTGATGGAATGTCAGGAAGAGTCGCTGACAAAGAAAAAGAACTAAAAGAAGCAGAACTTCGTTTGTATAATGAAACAAATGGTACTGGTGTAACAAAAAAGCAAGGGTATGGCCCTGCAGCTAAACAATTAGAAAGTCAAGTTAATAGATTAAAAGGAGAACTCGCTAATTTACGCCGTGAAGAAAGGGAAAATAATGCTTCTAATCAAGATTATATCAAACAAAGAACTGTTAGCGTCCAAAACGAGATTACCGAATATAATAGAAGATTGAAAGAGCTAGATGAGAAAATTTCTGAAGTAGAAAAAGAAGGCAATGAAGGGCAGAAAGCATTGACGGGTTTTTGTGCTCAAGTAAATGCATTGAACGAGATTGCATCACCTTCCGAAAATATGTCTTTATTTTTAGCAAGACTTTTTATTTCACTATTATTTATAGCAATAGAGGTAATCCCAACACTTTTCAAAATGATGGTTGCTTTTGGCCCTTATGATGATTACTTACGTGCTGAAAGGCACAAAATTCAGGTGTTGGCTGATAAACGTGTTTCCGATTTGAACGATGAGATAAACACAGACGTACTTATTTCCACTGAAACAAATAGGAAACGACTCGAGACAGAGGTCTCTGCAAATAAAGAGTTGTTAAATCGACTTGCAACAGTGCAAGCAGAGTTGTTACATACCGCTATAGAAAAATGGAGAGAAGAAGAACTCGTTAAAATTAAAGAGGATCCCTCTGTATATATTAAATCTAATAGAGGATAATAGTGAAATGTTAAACAGATTAAGAATACAAAAATGAAAAAAGTAGTATGGATAGGATTGGCGGTCTTTGCAATTATACTATTTATAGCAAATAATACAAAGAAAGACCCTGAAAAGAGAACTTATGAAAGTAGTTATAACTCGACATCAACAATGACAGAGTCAGAGAAAGATCGTTCGTATGTGGGAAATTCGTTGAATACGGGAAGTGTTCCTTATAAAAGTAAGGAACCTTCTGTAGAAGATGACCCATATTATAACAACTCTTTGCGGACAGGTTCCTCTCCTTATACCAATAATAGCAGTAGTGTAGAGAATGAATCTAATATATGTGTTAGAACTTCTTCTAATTCTAATTGTGATGTGGTTGTTATTGTGAAGAGGGGAGATGTGATAGCAAGAAACGCTTATATTAAGGCAGGGGGATCACACACTTTCTATTTGTCGAATGGCACATATCAGGTGTTTTTCTATGGAGGGAAAGGATGGAACCCCAACAAAGCTATGCCCAATGGTTTGCAGGGTGGTTTCGTGGCCAATGAATCATATTCAAAGGATTATCCCGTTAGTTTGGAGTATCAAAGTTTGACTTATGAATTGATTCCACAACCTAATGGAAACTTTAGTACAGCACAGAGTAGTGCTGAAGAAATCTTTTGAACAAGCCTATGAAATACTTGTATTTAATCTTATCAGCAATTCTTCTCCTTTGCCTCCTTCCGATGCCTTACGGCTATTATATGTTTGTCCGTTTCGTGTCGATGGTGGCATTTGGAGTGATAGCATATCGCTATTATACGCAGCATAAGACGGCGTTGATCATCGTCTTTGCCTCCCTCGCAGTGTTGTTCCAGCCTTTCATCAAAGTTGCCCTTGGACGCACAATGTGGAATGTCGTTGATGTGATTGTGGCAGTGCTGTTAGTGTGGTTGTGGATTATTGAAAAGCATAAATGATTTTTTCTCTTTCAATTTTATCATTCATGTATTATCGTGTAACTTTGTACCGAAACAAATTGAAACCTACAATATGAAAAAGACAAATTTATTAACTCTTTTATTGAGTTTGTGCCTGTCAACTACCATGTTAGCACAGAAAGCCAATCAGTACAAAGACAGTTATAACTACAAGAGGGCGATGGAACTCTTGGATAGTGAGGATGGTGACAAAAACGAAGCGATGAGCTTCTTGCAGAAGGAGGTGGCGGAGCATCCGAGGAACGGGTATGCATATTATTGGATAGGAAGCCTGTATGAGGATAATGGTCAGCCCGTGGATGCGCTCGAACCCACGAATAAGGCGGTTGCATTACTTCAAAAGGACAAGGAGTGGGTTACGTATGCTTATCGCCGTAGGGCAAGGATTTACCAGTCACTTGATAAGGATATGGAGGCATTGGCAGACTGGAGCCTTGCTCTTAAAGCCAACCCGAAAGATGTGAAGACGTACTATGACAGGGGCGAATATTATTATTGGAGAAGAAAGTTCGTGGAGTCTGATGCTGACTTTGATAAAATATGTAAGATCGATCCAACCAGCGCGCTCGGATATGTGGGCAAAGGGCGTAATGCAATTGAAATGGAGAAATACCAAGACGCTGTGGATCTGTTGTCTTACGGACTCAAATTGGACACTTCTTATTCGCAGGGATATGCTTTCCGTGCTGAGGCATACATGAAGCAGGGAATGATGAATGAATGCATTGATGATGTCATCAAGGCTCTGGATATTGATGGAAACGACAAAGCTTTTGGTATTATGCAGATGATTGAAGAACCTGCTGTCAACACGCTGATTGCAAAACTTAAGATCCAGCAGACAAAGCAGCCTAATGAAGCGGGATGGTCTTATTATGTGGGCATCGTGTATGAAGGGGGGGAGAGATACATGAAAGCGATTGAAGCTTATAAGGCGGCTCTGAAAATACAGCAGAGTGACGTTCCTTATGGAAGAATTGCGGACTGTTATGATGAGTTGGGTTTCTATGAACTGGCTTTGGAGAATATGAATCAGGCGATGGAATTAGACCCCGAAGATGTGAATTATGTGGGGGAAAAAGCCGACTTGCTGTATGACATGGGAAAAGGACAAGAAGCAATAGATACTTGGGATATCTTTATTAAGTTGGAGCCGGAATATTTCCCAGCCTATTATCGACGTGGTTTTATGAAGGATAATCTTGGTGATGTGGATGGAGCAATAGAGGATTATTCGGCGGCGATAGCTTTGGAACCCGATTATGCGTATCCTTATTTGGGAAGGGCTGACCAGTATATGTTGAAGGGAGAAAAAGAGGCAGCCATGCGGGATTATCGGATGGTGGTGCAGCTTGACACGGTTCCCTCTGACAATTCATGTGCTCAGTATGCTTATTTGTGTCTGGGCGATAAGGAGAAGGCCAAGTCTTTCCAAAACGCCATTCTGGAGAATTCTGATAATCCTGGAAATTATTATGATGCGGCTTGCTTGTATGCAAGAATGGGGGAGAAAGATGCTTCTTTGAATTTCCTGAAAACGGCATTAGAAAAGGGTTACAGGCGTTTTGCTCATATCAAGATGGATGATGATTTAGCTTCAATCCGTGAGATGGATGGCTACAAGAGATTGTTGGAAGAATATGAAAGGAAGTATGAAGAGGAGATGGCGGAGAAGAGGGGTGAGAATGGTGTGCCTGTGAAGACAGAGGAGGTGACAAGCGAGATTCCTTTCACGGTAGAAGGTGGCAACTGTTATGTGAAATGTCAAATTAATGATTTGCCGATGCGATTTGTATTCGATACTGGTGCGTCTGATGTGTCTCTCTCAATGGTGGAGGCTTCTTTCATGATGAAGAATGGCTATCTGTCGGAGAAGGATGTTATTGGCAGCGCAAAATTTTCTGATGCTGTGGGCAACGTGAGTGAGGGCACTGTCATCAATCTGCGCAAGGTGCAGTTTGGTGATGTGGAACTTGACAATGTGAAGGCAAGTGTGGTGAGAAACCAAAAGGCGCCATTGCTGTTGGGACAGACAGTGCTTTCTCGTATCGGAAAGATTGAGATAGACAATGAGAAGAAGGTGCTCAGATTGAGGTATATGAAGGAGGTGAAATAGATAATCATGAGAGGTGTCATTGATAAATCTTCTTCTTGTTTTGCCATTCCTGAATTATTGTGTAAGTTTGCATCGAATTCTTAACAACACATCAATATGGCAGATTTCAGAAAGTCCACGGCTTGGTTTGCTCTCCTCTTCATTTTCTTGGTGGTGGGTTTAATGTCTTTGGGCACTTGCAATTCAACAGAACAAACGCGGGATTCTACGCAAGTGGATGAAACGAAGGTGACGGAAAAATCGGAAGTGACTGAGGAAAAAGCCGTCGATTATTCTCAGTTGGCGTCAGAAAGTGATCCTGATTGGGTGAAGCCGCCATATTATCATGACAGCACGGCTTCTTATATTCCTGGCATGTATGGCATGATTGCCCAGAACGCAAGAGAAAACCACATAGGCAAATCGTTTTTTCCATCGATACAGGGTTTGTATTTCAATTCGTGTATGGAGTCTTGCCGACGTGATTATTGCAAGTCGAAAAGGGCTATTCTCACTTCTGCTTATGAGGTATTCTCAAGTCTGTGTAAGGGCTATCCTCAAAGGGTATGTTTGGCGCTACGCGATAGGCGAAACTTTAATTTTGATTATTTGTCATCGTAGTGCTCCTCTGCCTGAATGATTAGGACGGTGACACAGTCGTCGATAATGTCATAGATGATTCGGTCGTGAGCTGTGATGTGGCGTGAGTAGGTCACATCGCAACCTCCAATGAGAGGTTCTGGATGACCAAGACCTGTACGGGGATGTTCCATGATGTCGAGCAGAATCTTGGTTGCCTTCTTGAAAAGGCGCGGGTTGGATTTCTTCCATTTCCGCAATGTCTTGTCTGCATCCTTAGAGTACTCAATGGTGTACATCATAGACTGTCGAAGTATTTTTGCATCTCTTCGGGGGTGCGGCACGAAATGGTCTCGCCCTTGGCGTATTCCTCACGGGCTTTCTTCATAGAACGGCGCAGGGAGGGCGTGATGCTCCTGTCATCTTTGGCAGTGGCTGTGCGCACCGATGCGATACCACGTATCATCTTCAAGGCTTTACGGATATCTGCCACCATGGCGTTGTCCTCAAGCGTGACAATCATCTGGGTGGGGGAAGGTGTTAACGTATTAGCTATCATATATTGTCCTTTTTATTTGTTTTCGTTGGCAAAGTAAACGAAAAAGAAAGAAACATCCAAACATTCCCTATCTTTTTTCAGTTCAACTCAATCTTTCTCCCTACTTTTTCCATTATTATGAGCTAAGATTACATCTTATGGATGACAAATGTTAGCTATAAATTTAAGGAATCTGTACTCTGAAATCTGTTGCAACACTTTTGGGAATAACAGGAACAGTTGTGTCATCCCTCTCGTGCATTTTCAAATTCATGTGGTAAGACTGTTATATTATACGCAAACGAAATGAGAAAGAAGTGCATTTCTTCCTTTTTTTCTGTACAATATGCAAAAAAAGTTTATACCTTTGCAGTGAATTCATTAATTGAGACAATCAACTATGTCTTATTTTGCTGTCGTGTTACCTTATCTAAGCGCTTTGCGAACCTTTAGACGAAGTCAAACTTAAATTACAAATATAACGATGAAGAAACAGTATCTCAAATTATGGTGTTTGATGCTTGCCCTGATTTTGGGCGGCGCAAGTGTGCAGGCACAGATGAAGCGCTCGGATGATTTCCGTGCCAAGTATCAACTGAGGGAGGTGGTGGTGATGAGCCGACACAATCTCCGTTCTCCGCTCACATCGAGTGGGGCAGCGCACCTGCGTGTCACGCCGCATGAGTGGTTTAAGTGGACATCGCCGAGCAGTCAGTTGTCGCTGCGTGGTGGTGTGCTCGAAACGGAGATGGGGCAGTTCTTCCGTCAGTGGGTGGTCAGCGAAGGCTTGCTGCCTGACAATTATCGCCCGGAGGGTGAGGAGGTGCTGTTCTATGCTAATTCCCGTCAACGCACGTTTGCCACGGCAAAGTATTTCTCAGCGGGTTTTCTTCCTTTTGCCAACGTGGAGATTACGCATAAGTGGGATGAGGACAAGATGGATCCTGTGTTCACGCCTCAGTTTACGAAGATGAGCGATTCCTACCGTCAGCAGGTGCTTGCGGAGATTGCGGCGATGAATGGGGGACCAAAGGCTTGGGCGGCGACTGTGCAGCCTGCACTGACTTTGATGGAGCAGGTGCTCGACATGTCGGAATCGCCTGCTGCACTGGAAGGTGACACCGTCCACTTCTGGTATGACGACACTGAGTTTCAGTTTGAGAAGGGTGACGAGCCTCACTTGACGGGTGGCTTGAAGCTTGCCAACAGCGCGGCTGATGCCTTGGTGCTTCAGTGCTACGAGACGGAGAGCATGTCGGCGTTCGGACATGAGCTGACTGCCGAGCAATGGCGTGCCATCTGTGGCGTGAAAGAAGTGTATGACGCATTGCTTTTCACCACCCATGCTGCTGCCGTCAATATTGCCTACCCGCTGGTAAGCCGCATTCGTGAGGAGTTGCAGCGTGAGGATCGTAAGTTCATGTTCCTTTGTGGTCATGACTGCAACCTTGCCAGTATTGGTGCCGCGCTCCGCTTTCAGTATCCGGAAACGGAAAATGCTTTTGAACTCCACACGCCCATCGGCTCTAAACTTGTGTTTGAGAAGTGGTCGGATGGTAAGGATACGTATGTAGCCATCAATCTGGTTTATCCGGCAGTGAGCCAGATGCATGGGCGCAGCTTGCTCTCTCCTGATGTGCCACCTATGGTGAAGCCTGTCAGTGTGGAGGGGATTACTCCCAACAGTGATGGTCTTTACAAGCTCTCGGAACTCGATGCTCGTTTTAATCAGGCCATGAGTGAATATGATGCGATTGTCGATGAACCGACTTCTCTGCAAAGTGCCAATTCTTCAACGACCAGCAAATCTGCTGACATCTACAATTTACAAGGTCAGCGCCTCGACGCTCTCCAGCCTGGCATCAACATTGTCGGGGGAGAGAAGGTGATGGGAAAGTGAAGACAGTTGAGAGTTGACAGTTGAGAGTTGACAGTTGAGAGTTGAGAGTTGACGAAACTTTAATAAAATAATATGACCAATATTGAACGTATAACCGAGATGGAGCAGCGCTTTGATCGTGTAGACGAGGCTCTGCGGGCTTTGGAGATTGCGGTGGACACAATCACCAAACTTGAGGATGACATCCTGAAACTTGATGCCTACTATTCCGGCGACGAATGGAAGGCTGATTTCAGGTCTGACGAATTGGGGCTCCTGCCGCAAGACCTCAAACGTGGCGTGTTGAGCGAGGATGCCATTTGGAACCTCCTCGGGCGTGTCGATGCCGTCAAACACCGCATGCTCGATTTCGTCATGACAGACATTCCGAATTAGGAATGAGGAATGAGGAAGAAGGAATTGAATGTGACAGTTGTTCGGAATTAGGAGCTAAAGGCCCTCTTTGTCCTACTGACTTTGCCTCCGTAATGGGGAGAACCATGCGGCGAGTTGGAGTCCGGCTTTGCAATGATACATTTAGTTTTTAGTTTTTAGTTTTTCACTTTTAACTTTCATCTCAGCGAAGCGCCTTCGTTATCATTTACCATTTGTCATTTGTCATTTGTCATTTAGCGAAGCGCAAAAACTTCTGTTTTCCTCCCCGTTTTCTTCTTTTTTCAAAAAACTTTTAAAAAAGTTGCCGAAAGATTTGGTCAGTAAATAAAAACGCCGTACCTTTGCACTCGCTTTCGGGAAGCAACCGGGGTGAAATCCTCGGATGCGTTTTTATGCTCACTTCTCGGAACGCGAGATTAGATCTTTGACAGACTGCGAACAGAACAAGACAAGCAGCGCGCGTACACAAGTTCATTGAGTATGCGCACAAGCGACAAGTCATTCCTATAGAAGACAAAAACGAACAATAGAGCAGGAAAGCCTGGCCGGTCGGACAGAACTATGATAAAGATTATTACAGTGAAGAGTTTGATCCTGGCTCAGGATGAACGCTAGCTACAGGCCTAACACATGCAAGTCGAGGGGCAGCATGTCGGTAGCTTGCTACCGGCGATGGCGACCGGCGAATGGGTGAGTCACG
>Ga0256405_10003827_pt1 | contig 30116 bp, 42 predicted proteins | sample RumenRJG_02DNA_FD_189096 | JGI IMG/M metagenome (GOLD analysis project Ga0256405, IMG submission 189096) | Bovine rumen microbial communities from Lethbridge, Alberta, Canada - RJG_02 | ecosystem: Host-associated > Mammals > Digestive system > Stomach > Rumen | place: Canada: Alberta...
CTTTCCGCCATAATTTCATTACTTTAAATAGTTAATAAATAAGTTATTTCGTAAGTACTTACAGCTCAAAAGTAAAGTCGTATAAAAACAAAAAAGCGGACTTACAATTAATATGTAAATCCGCTGCAAATAAACAAATTGCAAAGTAACGTATCTCTAATTCACTTACTCTTTATGTAATTTTCTGTATTGAATAGCCTCATCAAAATCTTCCTCACTCCAACTAAGTTCGTGAAAACCAACTTCTTTCTTACCTGGAGGAATAATACCAAGACCTAAATAAAGATTAAATGTACTTTGACTACAATGAAGAATATCTTTACAAGCTTGATATTTGCTAAATCGTTTAACACCTCGATTCATTTTAGTTAGAAATTTAATAATTTCATCAAGTTCTTCATCAGACTTGTTACTTGTACCTGAATCAATCTTGTCTATTGACTCTAGCAACAACTCTTTTATTATTTTTAGTTTTACGGACATGAGAATAAACAGCTATAATTATACCAATAGAAGTAATGAGCAAATATAGTAAGACCATTATCATATCCTTTACGGGGATTTGATAACAAGCATCTATATATGCTATAAGAATATTAATGAAATTAGTTATAACTATTGTACGATACCAATTACAATATCCAAAAGTATAACTAATAACTAAAAGAAGAATAGTTAAAGATACCGAATTACCAAGTATAAAATCTAATGTATAAGATAATTCATAAGTATCTTTAACTATATAAAAACAAGCATTAAAAATAAAGCCCACCATTTGTATGATGGGCAAATATTTTATAATTAGCAAGAATAACTTTTTCATGTTATTTAGTTTTGCCACCACAAGGATATTGTTCACGACCACTTTTTGGATTAGGACGTTTCGGACCAGCACTGCCTGAACCAACAGAACGACGTCCACGTTCATAAAAATTAATTTGTTTCATAATTTATTAGATTAATTATTAGTTTGATTACTTTTAATTTCTTGCAAAAGAGAAATAACTGTATCAAGTTTATCAGCAATACCTTCAGATTGCTGAGTAGTAGCATTTGTATTACTCAAAACTTTTTTAATTTTACTAAGAATCTGAATCACAGCCTTAGTACCAAATTGATTTTCTCGATTTTCTGACATAATTAATTTCTTTATTAGTTTATAACTTTCACAAATATAAAGGTATAAGCATTGTATTTACAACACCTATACCTTTAATTTAACTTTACTTAACAAATATACTTCTTCCAAGCATATTTCGCACGACACTTAATATAATTATAATCACGCTGATTATTAAAACGCTCTTTAACAAAACTAACTTTATTATAAGCATTTTTAAAATTCAATGTAATTAATAATCGTATTAAATATTCGATTCCAAACAAAATATAATAAGCAAAATAATACAATTCTTTAATTTGTGCAGAATGTATTTTTTCATTATTAATTTCATAAGGAAGCAAACGAACTTTAGTATATACTTTTCCAAAAATATTAATATAGTCGGAAAAATAAGGAAACTTTTTAGAATGAATAACTTTCATTTTTACGTTAGCTATTATATGTAACTTTATTATCCGAATCAACGTATAATCTAGCACGTTCTGTTGCAATGCTATAAAAACCATCAGCCATAAATTTATATGAACAAAGCACAAATGATTTTTTCTTAGAATAATTGGTGTCAATGTCACACAAATAACAATTATAATTATATTTAACACAATTTTTTATATTTTTGATAACATTTTTGCCAATTATATTTGGATGGTCAATTTCCCATTGTTCTACTTTATCGCTTGAAACACTTTCTTGCAGAATGGTTTCAATCGTAAAAATATATCTATCTACAAGTTTACCCAATTTATCTCTTCGTTTTTTATCAATACTTTCTATAATGCCAAAAGTTTCTTTTTTGCAAGTAATTTTTACTTGTCGCACATCGTTAGCAAATTTTAATTGTGGTGCAATATTATTAGCCATAGTTTAATCAAATTTAAATTAAACAACTTTCATAAAACATTATTTCTTAACAATATTACTTTGAATATTATAAATTCTAGCATATTGATAATTATCATAAGGTATTAAATTTATTTCAATTCTTTGTAATATTGTAAATTCACCAGGCTTTTTAGAAATATATTCTAAATTAACACCACTAGTACGACCAAGTTTTTGTGCGGAAAAATTAGATAAAAAAAGAAATAATCGGAAAATCTTCATATCCATTATTATATAAATAACGAAGTTTTGGATAAATATTATTTGTAACTAAATTATAAACTAAATTATTAAAATTATTAGGAATATCATCATGATGAGACATTCTCCATTCCGACCATTGAGTTTTATTAGCAGGTTCTCCTGTATCATCAATTTCACCAGGATATACTTCTAAAATTTCCATATCAATATAACAATCAGAAAATAGTCTAAGTAATTTATTTTTATTATACTTATCAATACTTTCTAATGTTATATTTTTATTTCTTTTGCGCAATCTTAATTTTACTTGTGTAAAAGCAATAGCACCATCAATAATTACACCCATAGTTTAATCAAATTTATAATTTAAAACATATCGAATTTATAGTCTAAAACATAAAATTCATTATTATACCATGCTATTTGTAAATATCTAAATTCGTTTTTAAGCAAACGCTCATAATAATGATACTGAACAATATATCGACGTGTCATAGAAGGTGAATCTTCTAATTCTAAAATATATCCATAAGATGTTATACCAACATTAGTTTTAATTAAAATTGTAACATTACAATTATTAGTTAAACAAGTTTTTATATTACGAATAGATTTTTTAGAAATAATTGTAGGATTATCTTTAAACCATTGTCTAAATTGTTCAGCACTAGCAGTTTCAGGGTCAATACCCATAGCATCTGTTTGTTCACAAACGATTAGATATTTATCAGTAATTTTATTTATTTTTTTTTTGTTGATTTTATCAACATTTTCAATAACTCCGATACTTTGTTTAGTACAAGTAACTTTGTATTGTTTCATTACAAAACTCGACATAACATTAAAGTTTTAAAAGTTAATTTATTAGATTTTAATTTCTTGTTATTTCGACAATATTAAATATATTTGGAGATTCATAAGTACATTTAAAACTTCCGCCATTATAATTAAAAACAAATGAATTTGTATCTCCGTTAGCAATTTCAATCGAATTAAGATTAATCATAACTGTTTTATCATAAGCAGCTTGACTAATTCTAACAGTATTATATTGCAATAGCAATTTTAAATCAGATATAGTAAATTCTGAAGAAGGATAAATACTATCGCCATAATCATCCCATCTTAGCAATAGAGAAAAAGTTATTAAATCATCAACGTTAGTTTTATATATATTATAATAAAGCGAAAAATAATCACCAACTACAACATCTTCTAAACTTTTACCTATAGATAATGTTACTCCGGTCATAAACCAAACATTATCTTCTTTTTTATCTTCGCCACCTTGTCCAACTTTCTTCTTTAGCAACTTCTTTTGTTGCAAAGAAAGATTAAATATATTAAAATCTTTTAGTTCCATAATTATTGAATTGTAAATTGACCACCAGAAAAATCAACATCTAAATTACCATATCCATAATATACATTTGTTAAGCCAATCATAGCCATTTGTAAATGTGGTATTAAACTTATATCAAGCAACTTAATTTCAAATTCATCAGAGCCATGAGTTTCAGCATATCTATAGCCAACCCCTCCCCCATCTTCAAATTTCCAATTAACTAAAGAATTATTTTTAATAGATTTAATAATATTATTTACACTTTGCTTAGAAATTTTATTAGGATGATTTTCCTTCCAAGTGTCATAATCATTTACATCTACAACATAACCGTCTTCGTCTATTTCCCCTTTATAAGTATCAATTATTTCTACATTTAAATAATATTTATCAATAGACTTTTTCAAATTGTTCAAAGTATTTTTATCAACACTTTCAATGATTAGTTTTGGAGTTATTTGCTTACAAGTAACTTTAACTTGTGGAGTAGCTTTAACAGTTTCTGCCATAATAATTAAATTTTAAGAATTAACAACTTCAATAAAGCCGTAAGAAAGAGTAGTTAGTTCACTACATCTTTCCTACGGGGATTCAATAATGTTATTCTAAAGTATTACTTAAATCATTATATCCAATTTTATAATGTTTAAGAATAGGTTTTAAACACCAACTATAAAATACTGGGCTAGCAATAGCAGAATTAACAAGACAAGTATAATTCTCGTAACCAATAACCCAATAAATTATACTAACAAGAAGAATAGAACAGCAAAGACAAACTCGTTTCATAAGAGTAGAAAGAATTTTTTCACCATTCGCATAATCAATAACTTTAATCATAATATATGTTAGAATATTAATAACTAACATATAACTAAAATCAAAGTTTTCAAGTATTCTATTTACAATAGCATCAATAGAAATTTCCATATTAACTTAAAGTTACTCGTCCGCTGTAATAATAAGTAGTAGCAGAAGAACCTTTAGTGAAAGTAACGCCATTATCTTTTGCAACCGTAACGCTTAAATTAGGCAAATCAGTAAATATAGTATTTACATCTAAATTCTGAATACCACTTTGTCCTAAAACATCTCCATACATATACAAAAGACCTTCATAATATTCACTTCCAGGAGTTTTATCATTGTAAACTAAATCAAATTCTTCTGTTTTAGTAACACCATATATATTCTTATAAGTAACATTCAAAAATTTACTTCCATCATCATGTTCTGGCAAACTAGAAGCAACACTTGTAGGAGCAACAATAGCTATCACATTACTTACAGCATCGGTATCTATCTTTTTAACATCAACAAAACCTTCAAATATTTCAAATCTATATCTAGCACCTTCTGTCAAAATAGCTTGAGCACCAGGAACAAATTTCAAACCATTTAAAGTAACACTAATATTAGTAGCACCGTTAAACAAATAAACATCTACATAAGATTTGCCAGCAAAATTACCTTTAACTAATCTAGTTCCTTTTTCTTCATAATGCGAAACGCCACCAGTAATAGTTAAATTCATACAAGGACTGTAAACAGTAACATATTCGTTAGCATCAACAGTAACTTGAGTTGGTCCAATATTATGGCCGTATTGGTTTATAAAACTTTTCTCATAACCAATAACTTCAGGATATAATTGCTCATATCCAATTTTGCCATCAGTATTTAATGCAAGAACGCCATTTGCTTTATTGCTAGTATATTTAACAAAACTATCAAAATCATACTTAACAGCAATATATTCTCCAACATACTGATTATTATTATTGTAGCCATTTATAATAATATTGATAATACAAAATTCAGGTCTAATATCTGGTTTGTTATCAGTTGGATCTGCAGTTTCAGTTTCATTAACTCTAATAAAATATTGAAGATAAATATCTTTCTCTTCTGTACGAGTAGTTACAACTCTACTTGCTTTTGTTGTATGATCAGTATAAAACACAATAGTTTTACCTGCTGCTATAGCAGCAAAAAGTTCATCATATGTAGTTTTAGAAATATTTCGTCTAATATAATCATTAAAAGTTTTTTCTGGATCGTAACGCTGAGTACGAAAAGGAAGAGTTAAAAAATAAAATCTACTATTAACAGCGTTTTCGATTATAGCTTTTAAATCGGGATGTTGGTCAATATTGTCAAAAACATTAGCAACACCAGCTTTAATAGCATTAACTACTTGTGAATAATTATTAACGTGTCCAAAAACATTATTAATGTATCTTTTAAAAGCATCGTCAAATGCACTTTTAATTTGGGGATAATTGTTTAAATGTGCAAATATATCAGCAAGCACATCATCTAAATTATCTTTAGTTGCATCTGTGATTATTTTTTTAACAGTAGGATAATTATTAATGTTAGCAAATACATCTTGAACAACAAGATTAATTTGATTCTTTAAAGCATCATAAATTTCTGGATAATCTTCGATGTTACTAAAAATAGAAGTAAGCATATTTAATAAATCAGAACTAGCTGTATCAAAACTCCAGCCTTCCCAATTATCAGAATTGTTCCAAGCTTTATCGCTTAAATCAGTAGACTTATATCTAATTGTAGAAACAGTATTAGTAATATCTCTATATGTAACAATTAAACCTTTTCTACGTTGAACACCTTGAACTTTACTAACTGTATGTTCAAAATCTCCTTCGTATTCAAGATAAATAGCATTACACATAGATAATACTTTATCAAGACGAATACCTGTTCTAGCGTCAAATATTGCTTGAATTACAGAAATAGGATAAATCTTTTTATCTTCTCCAGCTTCTTCACAATACTTAGTAAGTTGATGAATAGGAACACCATCGACCAAATCACAACTAATTGTAGACGGAGTTACAGAACAAACATCTATTCCGTCTACACCACCACCGCAATTAATATTACGTTGGCTACAACCATTATCTCTTATTCTACCTTCACTCATAATTTATTATAAGTTTTCAGAGTTAGTAACACGTTTAATATAATGCAAAGCAATAGTTGGAGGAATAGTGCTAATATAAACATTATGATTTTGACTTTCTACAGCTCCCATTGCAGTATTTGCAATACTATTGCTAGCAGTATTAGGACCAGTAACAGCTTTAGGATTAGTAATTTGATTGCCAACAGGATATATTCCAGCACTAGAAGGAGTAGTTATTGAAGGAGCTTTACCATCAAAAATTCGATCATTATTATCCATATAGCCGTGTCCCCAAGAAACAGGAGCAACACTGCCAAATCCATTATCACCAATCTTAGTTTTAACAATACTCATAAGGTGTTGGTGAGCAGGCAAGTTTTGACTTTGTAATTGAACATAAGCAGCACCGCCAGTAGTTTTAGCAGTTTTAAATTTACTAGTAGTAATCAATACATTTTGTACTCCTTCTTCAATAACACCAACACCATTAGTAGGAGAAACACCAATAACATATCTGCCTTGTGCTTCAGTATAAACAGCCCATCCATTAGGAATATTGCCATCACCATCCCACAAAATAATACTACCAACAGGAAGAACTTTATCCATCAACGTATAAACAAAATCTTTAGTAGCACCTTGCATACTAGAAGAAATTTGTTGTTTAATGTAATCAATATCAACACTCATAACGTGAGTAGAATCGTTGATTTTAAGTCCAGTTCCTTTTTTAATAATACCAGCAGTTTTTCCATTATTGGTAGCAAATGGAACATCTTTTGACGGAAGTTGATCAATATAATCAGCAATATGTTGGTCTACTTCAGTCCAATCAATTTCAGTTCCACCACTAGCAGAAATTTGTAATTTACCGCCACTTACAGAAATAGTTACATTTTGTCCATTAGTAACATATTTTTGAAGAAGTCCAAGAAAAGCAGCATCTACATCTTCAAGACTAATACCAGATTGAATACCAGCAATAGCATTTTCGACTGTTGTTAATCTATTTCTAATACTACTTAAAGCACTTTCAACTTGTGATTTAAAAGCATTGTATTCAGTTTTAGTAACAAATGTGCTTAAATCAAAACCAAGACTAATCCATTCTGTTTCATTCCAATACCAATAATAATTATTGTTTTCTACAATTTCAACAAAATGCCCATCTTCATCAAGATTCATAGCATGATAGAAAAGCTGACCTTGTGCCCAATCTCCATCTAAAGAAATAGAATCAGCAAACAAATCTGTAGGTTGATAAGCACCAAGAATACGACATTTATTAAGATTAATCGTACCTTCACTTAAAGAACCACCTTTCCAGAAAATAATACTATGGTCAGGAAGTGTAATAGTTTCGCCACCAAGACAATAATCGTATTGAAGAACATAAATAGTATAATCTTCATCAATCATATCTTGAGTCAAAGTATTAACTCCATCAATAATATTCTTACGCAGATATTTAATACCTAGTCCGCTATAATTAGGAACATTATATTCTTTATCTTTAAACTTCAGCAAATTATTAACACTAGTAATATCTTCTTCATCTGCAAGATTAGTAATACTTCTATTACCTAAAAGTTGCATAACAGAATCAGATAGCATACTAGGAGTAATTTGACCATCAAGAATCATTAAAGCATTATCTTTAAGATACTTCTTAATTTGGTCAGCAACATAATTAACTACTAAAGCTCTAGTAATATAAGTATCTTCAAATACATTACCGCTAGAATCGGCAATTGCTCTATCTGCTACTCCTTGTGGAAAAAGTCCATTAAATTCTGACCACAAAATCGAACCAAGAAGACTACCATCATATATATGCCAAGTCTTATTATTGTTACTATCGATACTATCCAATATATAACTATGTTTAGTATCCAATACATAAACAAGAAAACCGACAGAAATATCATCAACAGTAAGTGCATCACGTTCTTCTTCATCAGCAACAACAAGTCTAGATTGTTTAATCTTTCTATTTTGAGCTTCAAGTCTTCTAAGAACATCAGCTTGAAAATCTTGATAGTCAATAACTAGTTGTTTCTCGAAACTAGAATAAGGTTGCCAATAATCTTCATTTGTAATTTCGATATTAGCAGGAACTTTAATCTTAGAAATATAACTTTCTAAAGTAGCCATATCATATACAAGACTAAGACGTTCATATTCTTTAGTCTTATTCCATTTGCCTTCAGCAGTTACACTAACTTTACCTAAATAAGTTTCTTTAACTTTCATATTTCAAACATTATCAAATCCCCGTAAAGGAGAGATACATTAATAACCATCGCCATCGTCTAAAAGATAATTGTGAGTATAAGTTTTATCTTCATCTGTAATCTGAGTCAACTGACCATTACTAGCATCAATATAAAACTTAGGTTGGTCTTCACAACTAACAACAGCTTTAAGTTTTCCTTCTTCATCGACAGGAACAACAAATGTTCCATCATATTGTTCATGTTCAGAGCCTTGATAAATAATATTAAGTTGTCCTTTTATATAATTTATCAAAACATTTGCCTTACTCGTTTCATCTAATTGATATGCAGCACAAGCAGCTTGGAACATATTCCAACAAGTAACAACATTTTTGTTATTACCTTTGCAAGTAGCAGAGCAATCATCCAACATATCAATACCAAATTGAGTAAGCATAACAAGCAATTTATGATAAACACAAACATATTCAGCCGGAATTATCATATAAACATAAGTCGGATTGGCAAGTTTAAGTTCAATTCCAGCTTCATCATTAATCTTAACTATTCTTTGTTCGCTCATTTTACATACTTATTATAGATGTTTATGAGGTGGTCTTTTTGAGCCGTTGTAAGCACGTTTGAATTTTGGAGGGCATTACTTATCATCCCCAAAATAATAATGCGGCAGAACGAATCAGATGAATCGACAAACCCCAATTTTAAGGCATTGATATAGTTGTCGCATACAGATAAAATTTTTTGACAAATAGGCTCTTCCAAAATTTCTATTTGATTAAGAAATAGTGATTCAGCCATATTTTAATTATTACCAAAAGCGTTATTTGTAATGTATGCAACATAATCAGTATAACGAATTTCCATACGTTTGCCAAAAGCAATAATCTTTTTGCCATTATCTAGTTTATCGTTATACATAATATTTAAAATGTCTTTAGTTAAATCAATTTTCCAATTTTCATCTAGATAATAATTCAAATATTTATTATTACCTTTATAGATATTCATTGTATTGTATGCTTCACTAAAAACACTTTTTACTATATGCTCGCAATTATATTCAACTTGTTCTCTATTCTCGTGGATATTATTATTGATTACAGTACTAACAAAATAATTATATAATTTGCCAAGCATAGCTTCAATAACAACTCCAATTGCATTTATAGATTTTTCTTTATCTCTGTCTATTATATCTTTTGTTACAATAGTTAAAAGTTTAGATATATCTTTCAAAGGGTCTTTTTTACGACTATCTATAAGTTTATTTATAACTAAATATAAAAGTAAAATAATCCCAGGAACTAGTCCTTGAGAAAAAATATCTCCAGCCATTTCGTATAAACAAAAAGAAAGGGAGCATGATTGTCAATTTTTACATCAACTTTCATACTCCCTTTTAGATTAATATTAATGCTAATATTTCCTAATCAATAAAGGATAGCATTACTAAAATTACTTATGATAATCAACCAATGCAGCAAGAATAGTATCAATAGTTGCAATACAAGCAGCACCTGTAGGAATAGCAATCTGTACAATCTGATGAACTTCATCATTACGAGCCTGGCCCATTTGACGAGGTTCAGTGAAACGAATAGTATAGATTGTATAAGTAGGTGCAGGACTAACTGTAGCCTTCAGCGGGTCTAAAGGATAAATAATATCTGGGAAAGCAGCATAACCCTCAACAGCAGTTGATTTGAAACCTGCATCAGCAGCAGCCTTGTTAGCCAAATCCTTAATATATGCTACATCACCATAAGCAGGAGTTCCTGCGGTAGTAACAGCAACAGTAAACTCATGAGCAGCATCTCCAAGAACGATAGCATAATCAACACCAGCAGTAGTAGCTGTCAAAGTAATAACACCGTTAGAATAAGCAGCAGTAAGACCATGACCAACTGTATTATTGTTGATTTGATTAGCAAGTGCAGTTCCAAGAGTATCTGTATCTGGATTCAAACCTGTATGAACCGTAGCAGTCCAACGATTACGTTCATTGAAACGAACACCCTTCTTAACTACAATAATGGTATAATCAGAGAACTCAGTAGGTTCATCAATAGTAACCGTACCAACAAAAGTAGTAGCAGCATTATAAGTTCCCTTAACATAAGACAAATGCTTACGACTCATAGGAAGAATAACATCGCCACTTGCACTATTGCGAGCAAGTACTAAATTAAAGAACTTGAATTTCTCAGTACCATCAGTAATAATAGTTTCAACACCATTATTCAAATAAGTAAAAGCAAGCTGCCCATCAGACATACTAGCAAGATTGCTGCCATAGGCACAATTGCCGGCTAAAATAAATTGCCTCATAACTTAATTAAATTTAATAGTTTAACAATATTAATTGTTTTGTCTTTGACTTCCACTAGTAGCACCAACACTAATTAACCAAATATTTACTGCATCTCGTACAATATCTTTATGTTGATAATCAGGTAAATCACAATTTACATTGTTAGCACCTTCTCCTTCTTCATCATAAAATACTTCAGCAGGATATTTGATATAATCATAAAAAAGTTTAGTTGGTTGAGGATGTTTAATATAACCTGTATAAATAGTACAAATAATATTATTGTCATTCGTTCCACTAACTACATTTATGATTGGGCTTTCTTTTGAAGGTCTAAGACAAAAATCTCTTAGTGCTCTGCCTAAATAATCACTTCCAATGATACGACAACTATAAATAAAATTATCATCATACGCAACATCGAAAGCTGTATATAGCATTACATTAGAGTTTGTAATAGATACTTTATACGGATTAACTTCTTTTCCATCCCCCGTAAAAGAGAGAGATTGAACTTCCTCTCTACGAAATAAAGTTCGTAAACCATTAAGTTCAGAAATATCGGTATTAAACCTTGCAACTTTATCGTTGGGATTAGTAGCGGTATTTTCTGCAATGATTTTACGAACTTTATCAAGAATGGCAGTATTTAGACAGACATCTATATCTTCTTTGAGAATAGCACGAACAGTTTGCATACCCATTTCTTGTGCATATTCTCTAAAGTATACGTGCATCTGTTCAATATCCATTTATTTAAATATAAGTAAGTTTATTAATATATGCGGTAACAGCTCCAGTATTAGCAGGGTCTTTGAACCAAGCAACAGCTTCTTTGATGTTAGCACCAATTAGAGTACCATCACTCTTAGTAATGTTTTGATTATATACAGAACGAATAAGTTCACCATGAGCAATTAACAACTCGATAGTTGCTTTAAGTTCTGCATCTTTATCATTACATAACTTGTTGAATTTGTCTGGTTCATTTTGGCTATAATGGTCAAGTTCATTTTGTTGAGTTGTAATATCTTTCTTAATTGCAATCGCAACATTTCTACCTTGCTGAGCAGCCATAAGAATATAAACATTTTTAAATTGTTTAGCATCATTAAGCAACTTAACAAAATTAACTTTTGCGTTGTTAGTAGAAAGACGGAGTTTATTTTGCAACTCAATTTCTTTGTTATCATCTTTAATGTAAAATCTTACTTCTGAACTACTATTAATAATTGCAGAATCTTTAGCAACATGAGTGTATAACAAACAATGTCTATAAAGCAAGTAATCAGTTACATTAATAGGTGTACCATATTGCCACAAAGTACTTTCAAGTAAATTCAAATCGTTAATCTTAATTTCAAGTGCTTTTTGCAACTTATCAAGACCTCCAATTTTGTTTCTTTCATAGGATTCCTCGATTGCGTCGTATTTAGTTTTAAAAGCAAAGAAATCTCTTTTTCTTCTAAATCTAAAAGAAGTATCAAAAGTTACTCCAATTTCATTAACGACAACACTGATATTATTTAACCATGCTTTAACCCTGAAGACAAAATCTGGATGATTAGGGCTAAGTCCAATAATAGCAGGAAAATAAGCTTCAACTTCATTTTTATTACTAGAAAGGATTCTAGAACTTGCAACTGAAGAACCAATAGAATCTCTACGATTAGGCAGTGATTTACTATTAACTCGTCTATAAAGAGAATAATTAGTAACAGGAACAATAGTTACACTTCTTTTATAAACATATTCTTCATTCAATTCTTCGTTAAAAGAAGAAGAGCTTTTGTCTTGCTCTTCTTCCTTTACGGGGGATTGTAAATTTTCTACATTAGCTTTAACAGCACTATCCGCATCACTCGGTTTATTAGTAGCACCGCTAAAATTGAATTTGTTATCCATATATTAATTTCGATTTTAATTAATTACAATACACATTCCAACAACATCATCTTAGTTGTATTATCAACTTGCAAACCAATAGTACCCATAATTTCCAATGAACTCATATCAACGTCAGTAGAAATAAGAGTAGTATCGTTGCCAAGACCCCAAGATGCAGGAACATCAGACATACCTTTATAAACTTTAGCCTTATAATTATCACCCTTACGATGTACAATACGTACATTTGGATGTCCCTTATAAGAACTCATATCAATCAAAGCTGCACGGTGAGAAGTAATAGGCAGACCAGATTGAGGATGAATCATACCATTTTGTTTAGCAGCTTCAGCAATAGTAGACTTATCAAAGTATCCATTGTGAACAACAGTAATGATATAACCATCAACTGTTTTATACTTATTAAAATATTTACCATAAGCAAGACCATCACCATTATCTTGTATCATCTTCTCGCCAAGCGGAGTAAGGAAACCATTATCTTTAGCATCCATACGAACAGCTGTATCGAAGTCACGAATGAAACCTTTACCGCCCATAAGAATAACATTCTTGTCAGCAGTATCTTCTGTATCTCTATCAAGAACATCACCGATAGTTCTTTCCAACTTATTAAGTGTCAAGAACTCTCCGTAAGTATCATAGTTAGATTCACGACAGATTTCCAACATACCAGCAGTACGTTCAATAGGTTTACCATTATCGTGGTCTTTCATAGCAATAGTACCATCAGGAAGACGATTATATTTAGCAGTCCAAAGACGCTCTTCATTCATAACACGCATATGAAGGTTGAACTGACGCATTTCCTCGTTAATCCAAAGATTAGTAGTACCACTACCATTAGCATTTTCAAACTGATACTTAGTAACAACATTAGCAAGAGGTCCAGCAATTTCCTTACTGAAACGATATTTCTCAAGTTGAGAAGTCATCTTACCAGGACCCATAGAATTACTACGGTTACCTTTAGAATAAGATTCAGAAACAGTAGGAGCAGACAAACTCCAATACTTACCTACAGCAAGAAGAGCAGGGTCTACAAAAGCATCAGGATTAGGAGAATCAAGACGAAACAAATAACGATAACCACGAATGCCTTCACCTAAATCTTTCTGAATACGAACCATAGTCTTGCCATCAGGACCAATAGCGCCATGCTGTTCAATGAACCAATGAGAAGCAAATTCAACTTCAAATTCAGTTCCACCAAGACCAGGCTGAGTAATTGCAGTATTAAAATAAACTACACAATCAGTAAATTTCATACGACCCATAGTGTCCCAAGTCCATTGAATAGTAGGAACTTCAGTAGAACCTTTAGAACCTTGACCTTCAGTGTAAAACATCAAAGGAAAACGGTCGTCGTCTTTACCATAATTGTAAGTCAAAAAACTATTAATTTCGGTAGGTTTGGTTAATTGCAAATAAGCAATAGATTCCTCATTAGAATAACCTCTGTCATCAAACTTACCAGTTTCTAAAACTCTTAGTGATTGCATAAAAAATAAATTTTAAATTAATAACCAAATGAACCTGTATCAACTTTGTTATTAGTCTTAGCAGGTTTCTTAATAGAAATAGTTTGTTTATTACCTTTATTCTTGTTTGCAACAAGTTTTAGTTTTTCTACTTGTTTATTTGCAACAGCCATATCAATCAAACTATTATAACCTTTGCCAGTATAAGTAAGCCAAGCACGAAGAATTTCATCATCAAATCTTTGTTTTGGGTCTTGCTTAGCAAGGTCATACATATAACGAGAATTTCCATCTTTATCTACTTGATACAAATAGTTAAAGAAATCATCAGGAGTAACTGCAACTTGTTTTCCATCTCTTTCAATAACTACAGTTTCAGGTATTTTATAACCACCAATTACTCGATTGCTTATAGTATCGTGAACATTTTGCCAATAAGCAATCTCTTGTTCTTGAGCTTGTTGTTGTTGCTCGGCGGCTCTTCTATCATATTCCTCTTTACGGGCTGCGTCAGCATTTTGTAAAGATTCAAGTTCAGATTTAGCAACAGCAGCAAGTTGTTTGGTATCTTTCAAATATTGAATATAGGTGTCTACATTACCACCACGTCCAAATTCTTTATAAGCTTCTCTAATAATTGCTTCTTGCTGTGCTTCATTAGTTTCATCCAAAGTAATAGCACTTCTATCTTTTACTTGGTCAAAACCTACAGCTGAATTTCCATTAGCAACATAATAGGTTAAGAAGTCTTTAAGAATAGGATATTGTTCAAATAATTGATTAACACCAGCATTAGCAGCTTCATCAGTCTTAATTTCCATTACAGCATCAACGTATTTCTTAATACCTTCTTCTGTATTTTCAAATTGAACTGCTTTGCCTTTTTCGTCAAAAACATCAACTCCAAGAAGACTATGAACTGTTTCTAAATCATAAGACGGCTTTTGTTCTTTGTTTTCTTCAACTGTAAATTCTTTAAAGAAATCTGCAACTTCGTCTTTTGTTTTAAATACGTTATTGTCTTTGTCGACCAGGTTGCCATCTTTATCAAAGGTATAAACATCGTTACCAATAGTAACTTCAGTTCCTTCGGCATATTCAATAGGTTTTTCTTCAACTGATTTGTCAGCCGGTTCTTCTGTTTTAGTAGTTTCAACTGTTTCTTGAGTTGTAGTATCAACACTCTTATCAGGTTCTTTATTCAAATCAGTAGCTTCTCCAGTTGTAGTTTCAACTACAGGATTTTCTGGATTGTTAATGTCAGTTGTATCATTAGCAGTGCTACCACCAAAACCAAGACTATTAATATCAAATTGTGGCATATCTTTATTTTTATTAATTGATTAATTTGCTCAAACGTACACTTTAGAATTATTTCCAAAAACATTATCATCAAAACCAATATTGATTATTTTATATATTATTATTAATATATAGTACCCTAAAGCACACTAACTCCAAATTGAATTTATACACCGCATTTTCGTGGCTCGTGTTGAGAGATAATTTTTGAAATGAATAAGACATCAGCCGAAAAAAGAAAACGCCACACAGCGAAAGAAAACGCATAAAAAATGGGTGTGCCTATTTTCGCAAACGGACACACCCTGTCTTTGGTTTCAATATTGTAAGGAAAATGTTATTTATCGTATTTATTTTTATTAGTTTTAGCTATTTTAACTTTATTATCAGAATCATAAATTTTAGCAGCAATTTCTTTCTCTTTTATCGCCATTTCTTGAGCGTGCTTATCTCTATCAGCTTGAATCTTTTCACGTTCCATTTGATTTTTTGCATTAAGCATACGTTCTTCAGCTTGATTCTTTTCCACTTCAGAAAGTCCATTATCATAACTCATAATATTACCATTAACTCTAATCATTTCAATTTGAGAATCAAGATACTTTTCAAGTTCAAGTGTTTTTCTATCTTCTTCTCCCTTAGCAGCAATTTTACGAAGTTCAAATTCTTGAAGCATTTGTTGTGCTTGTTGTTTCATTTGTTCCATTTCGCTTTCATGCTGTCTTTGAGCATCAGCAAATTTATCAATAAGCTTTTTAATTTGAGCAATGTTTTCACCATCAATAGCAGCAGCAGCTGATTGCAAATCTCCATTTTGAGCAGCACTAAATGCGAGTTCTTTAAATTGAGTTAATTTCTCACGTTCTTTAATACTATTTTTACAAGTAATTAAATAATTAGCATAAATATGAGAATTAACATCAAGACTCAAATAACCAATATTACCATCAGCAGTTCTATACGAAGTACGAAGACCATCAATCCAAGCAAGTTTAGTATAATCCATATCTCGCTGATAATCATGCTCACGCATAATATCAAACATATATTCAATAATTACACTACCCATACTACCACGCATAACAGCTTCTTGTGTAACACCTTTACCAGCACTATTAGCAATTTCTCCGTATCTTTGTGGTGTCATATCAACAGCTTCCATAGCAGCTTGTTTAGCTTCTTCTGCAATTTGACCAAGTTGAATAATATAATCATTAACACCAGCTTGAAGAACACGAACTGCATTTGCTTTAACCATACCTGCATCATCGTCATCATCTACATACAAAACACCATCAGCAGCCATTTTGTAAATAGTATCTTCTGGATACTTACCGAGAAGAGATTTAGCCATAATAAGAATATTCATCTTATTCTTAGCAATAGTAAGTTCGCGATGATACATAATAATGTTTCTAAATATTTGATAAGGAAGAACAGTATCAATAATACTGAATTTACCAAATCCAGGAAGAAATTCTACAAGTCCATTATACGGAAGTTTGCCACCACGATTATAAGCAATAGCTCTTGCTTTATATGGATAAATACCATACTCTCTACTACCAATACGAACAGACTCAAAAACTTGAGGTTTCCAAACCCATTCTAAGTCTATATCCCCCGTAGCAGGATTGAATTGGTAATCTTCATCTACTATTCGTTGAGTAACAAAAGCACCATCACTATAAGTCAAAATACCTTGTTTAACTTCACCTCTCCAAACAACGTGCCAAACTGGGAAAAGATTACCGCTTAATTCTCTAGCTAGATTACGATTTTCAAGTCTAATAACTTCATTCTTCGTAAACTTGCCACAAACATCATAATATAAACCTTTGAAATAATCCCAAGTTAAAGCACCTTTATCTGTTTCAGCTCCAGTTGCATAACGATAATAATCATCAATATAATCAATATCTTTCTTAGAAAGATAATCAGCAAAATTATCAATGATTTGTTGTTTAGTCATCATCATACGTTCAGCAAACATATCGAAATCTTCAACATATTTACTATCATTTGGAACAGGAAAAGCGTCACGAACAGAAACAACTTTCTTAATGAGTTGGTCGCCTCTAACATCGGAATAAGTATAACATTCTCCAAAAGAAACAAACTCAGCGTATGCTTGAGAATATAAAGCAAGACTATCAGTAATATTATCTATTACTTGAAGAATTTCAGCACCTTGAGCAGAAACTTCATCAACATAGTTTTGTTTAAATTCTTCAACAAAACCTTCAATATCTAATTGTTGATTAACATCAAATTCTTCTGGATTGTTACCGCCTTGAACAAATTCCTGATAACTTTGCTGTATTCTTTGAGCAAGAGCTTCTTCTGCACGACGCATAATTTCTTGCCCGAGTTTAGCATCTCTACCCATCATAACTTCTGGGTTATTAGCAGTAACAATAAACTCATGTGGATTCTTAATATACTCTCCAACGTATCTACGAATAATAGGTTTCATAATATCGTAGTTACGCATAGTAGCAGGAAAACGAGTATATTTTTCTATTTGACTATTGTAAGGATTAAGAGTCTTTTTATAAAACTCTTCAGGAATATTCTCATGCAGTATGCCATATCGAATGTCATTATCCGCTTGATTTCTAGCACTAAGACCAGCAGCTATAACATAATCACAACAATTAGCATACCATTCTGGTTTATTACGTTCACTAGCACTTACTCGTTGGCTAGGAAAATCAACACCATAAAAATCTGCCATATTATTTATATTTTAAAACCACGGTCTATTCATAATGCTAGTATCATTTTCTTCTGTCATTTCAACTCTTTGTTCAAGTCTTCTTTTATTTTTAATATCGACAGATTTCCAATAAATACCAAGAAGAATAAGACTAGACACACGGTCAAAGTTTCCAAGATTATTAAATTTTTTCAATTCAAGAATAGTTTGATAATCATAGAATCTATTAATATTATAAATAGTTTCTCCATTTTCATCAACACCACATTCTTGATAAAAGAATTCTTTAAGAAGTCGAAGACCATCTGGTTTATTAGCTTGAGTTATACTATAACCATAAGTACTTGCAACTTTCTCTTTAATAGTAGAATCCCAAACAAACAAAGGTTCATGAGCAAGATAACGAAGTGCTTTCCATTTCTTAAAGTTAGAAACAGTTTCACCTCTATTTGTTTCAACAATTCCAGTTCCAATACAATTATATAACTTACACAAATTAAGAAATATTCTATCAGCTTCTTCCAAAGTATCAGGACGACCATAATAAGCAGCTACAAGTTTTATTTTAAAACCATTTAAACTACAAGGCATTTGAACAACAAAAATACTATTATGAGAATGTTTAAGTGTAAGTTCTTTACCTTCTTTATCTATACCTACAGGGTCGTAAACTGCAACATAAGTTCCCTCTTTAATAACTTTTTTAACTCCACCATTAGGAACATATTCGTCTTCATATTCTGGCATAAACCAAATACGAACACAGCCATGAGGGTCTTCATCATGATGTCGAGGAACATTTCTAATCCAATCATAAACTTTAGCATTTTTATCTTCTCGTCTAATACGTTCATTAGATTTAAAAATAACTCTATTGTCTACATCAAATAATTGTCCATCTACATAAAAATTAAAACTAGTATCAATTCTAAGACGTTCCTCCCAATGATTTAAAATATCACTACTAAATATATTTTCAACAGCACTAGAAAATGATTCAGCAGGAAACAAAGCACGCTGACCAAGATAGTTAAGATATTCAGCATAAGAAGTTGAATTTTCTTTTTTAGCAATTCGTTCTTTGGCTGCAAGCTGCAAGCCTATAACCAAATCACTATTACCATCTTTATCAACAGCAGGCACACCATTTAATGCACCTTCAAGTCCCCAAGCATAAGATTTAAAAAATCCACAAATTGTGTTTCTAGAATTTTTATCCCAAACATTTTCAAAAGGCATAAAATGAAAACGTAATGGAGAATAAAACATTTCTTCAAATAGTTGCATATTGCCACTAGTAGCAGTTCCCCAAGCCATAAGACAACCAGTAGTTCGAGTACCAACTGTCATAGTAGGTTCAGTCACTGTCATAAACTCAAGAAGATTATCCATAGTAGAAACCTCCTCAACTTTAATATCAGTAGCATCCTTACCAATAGCACAATCTGGATTGTTATTAGCACTTACACTAAGTAAAGAACTTCCCCAAGAATCATCAGCTTCAACACCATTTTTCATTCTATAACCAAGTGCAAACTTGTCTATAGTAGGAGTATATATTCCTCTTTTAAATGGAGTTTTCTCTTCGTAAAACTTTAAATTATTAACAGCAAAATCGGAAAGACCACCACGTTGAATAATATATTTATTATCAGCAGCAACGTGAATAACAATTTTATGTTTTCTAAGATTTACAACATTTGCACTATCGCTAGCCATAATATATGAAAATCCACCACGACGAGTTTTATCTATAATAAGATGAAAACCATTCTTTCGAGCAAATTCCATAACTTGAAAAGTCCAATATTGAGCATCAATAAAATTAGGGAAACCATAATATTTTTGAGCAGTAGAAACTTTACCAGTATTAATAACTGTACTTTCATCGGTAAGTTCCATTCTTGTATAGTTCAAAAAATTATAATGACTTCCCGTAATCCAAATATCTTCAACTTGTCCTTTATCATTTAGCCAACAAGGTGCAGTAAAACCATTTCTTCGTCTTTCACATTCTCTTCGTCTAAGTTGTCTATGAGGAATACTATCTACACGATAGTTTGTATATTTCTTATCTTTTATATATTTATCAGCCATTTCCTTGAACAAGTGAGTATCAATAAACCTGCCAGGACGAATATTAAGTAAAAAGCCACCACTTTCCCCAATAAGAAAATTATCATGAGGGTCGTAGTAACCTTCGTCTTTAGCGTGTTTATATCTTTCACCTTTATTTGGTTCGAGAATATATTCTAGAAATGGATATATATCTGTACTATCAGCCATCACTTAAACAATATTAAAAAAATAGTGGTTGCAACAGCAACAGCAGCACAACCACTAGCAAATTTATATTTATTTTTGCACGAAGAGAGGGCATTATTTAAATTAGCATTAACTCTATTACTTTCGTCAAGCTTTCTTTGAAGCTCTTCGACTTCAACATCTAAAGCATCATATTTAGCATTATTCAAATAAATAATACTATCTTTAAGAACACTTTCTTGTTTTAAATATTTAAGTTCAATAAGTTTTTTATTAGCAAGACGAATATAATCAATAGGAACTAAAACACTATCTTTAGATGATTCCCCGTAAGAAGGAACATTAGTTTGAGAGTAACTCCAAAAACAATTCATAACTAGCACTATCGCTAAGAGAATTACTTTCATTAATCGCTTCATTCTTTTCTATAATTATATTATTAATAACGCTATCTTTTTCATGTATAATTAAACTAATAGAATCAATCCGAAAATGATTAATAGCGGTGTCTTTCGTTGCATAGGGAACTTCTACATTAAATCTATTTATGTGATTAAACATAAGCGTCAGTAAAACTAAATTGGTTATCGCTATAACCAATGTTGCTATCAACAATTTCTTCATGATTCTATCAGTTTATTTTTGACAATTTTAAATAAAATTCTTCATCGGCTTTACCAGTAACTTTAAGTCCTAAAACTTTTTGAGCAAGTTTGACAGCATTAACTTTGCCTGTATTAACACAAGTATCAAATAATTGCCAACAAACTTTAAAGTTTTTACAAGTATCAAGATTTAAAACATCCCAATATCTTTCTTTATAATAAACTTTAACCTGGTCTAAAAGAACTTCATTTCTATCTAATGCTTTCTTAAAAGCAGATGTTTCATCACCAAATTCTTTAAGATAATTATCGACTACAACCCAACCTTTCCAATTTGGATTATATTTCCTAGAAATACCTCGATATGTTTGTCCACCTGCATCATCAGGGTCATTAACATATCCGCCTTCTTTTTTAAGAAGTCGTTTAATACATTCGTTATATCTACTATTAAACTGTATCATGGCTAGACTTGTTTAGGTGTCTAGACTGATAGTGCAGAAGCAAATAACCTTTTACACGATGATAAGGAATATCAGCATATTCATTATCTAAACAACATTTGCTAATTTGAGCAGCATTAGTATTTAAGCCAAGTGCAGCTTCTTTGCAAGAACCATACACTTTTAAAATATCATGTTTGCTATTAATAATAGCAACTTGTTTCTTAACGATAAGAGGTGTTTTTCTACAACCACGTCTAGGTTTATCAATATCAAAACTTTTCATAAATGTATTAATTATCATTAAGAACACGATTTATCCATCCTCGCAGGTATTTAATATTGTTACCATTTGCTGCAATATTATTATAGTACCTTATACGTTCAAGTTTATAATTAGCATCAAATAAATCACCGCTAATACTATCTTTGTAAGCTTTCAAACTATCTTGAGTTCTTCTAAGAAGTTCAGTAGTATTAACAAGTTGAATTACAACATTTGTATCAGGTTTAGTTTCATAAACGGTAATATATCTAATTTCTGGTTCTGGACAATTATCACACCCCGTAGGAAGAATGATGCAAGTAAGCACCAGTATCAACTTTAATATCTTTTTCATAATAAACTAAATTGATTTTTAACACCAATAGCTTTAACTTCAAGTTCTCTGTCTTTAAGCATAAGTTCTATTTCATGTTTCCTATAAGGCATAGTATAAAATCTAACTGTATCAACAGGGTCATCTTTAAGATGATAGCCATCTTTAAACAGCTTAGGCTGACCATATTCATTAAGAACAAAATCATTATCAATATGGCACAACCAACATCCGCCACAAGGAAGATTTAAAATCTGTTCTACGGCATAAGCATAAAGACTAACTTGAAGATTATATATACTTCCATTACAATCTGGCATATTACTAACAGGTGCTTTAAGCATATCTGTTTTAGGTATCCAAGTATTTGTAAGTTGATTAGGATATTGTTTTTTATCTTTAAGATAATAACCACTTCCAAACTTTAATCCGCCACGATTAGTTTTCCAATCACCTATAATAAATTTATCATCACGAACAAGAAGTATATCTATAGTTCCACTAATTAAATAATCCATAAGAAACATACCAATTTCAGAATATATTTTATATCCTGCATCAGTATATGCTTTAAAACATTCGTAAATCTTTGGATATTTATAATTAGTTTTCTCAATAAATTCATCAAGATTTAACAAGCAATAATCAGCATTAAATAAAGGAATATCAGCAACGGTAGTCATAACACCTTCTTTCTCTTTATTAAGATACTTGATAGCATTTTTAAATTGACTAGCTTCTTTAATTCCAGTTTCTAATCCATCATGAGTATTACTTCCACGTTCGCACGCTTCTTTAGTAATCTTTTCCCATTGCTTTTCTAATTGACGTTCAGTAATACCATATTCTTTTGCTTTTTTAGCAAGCCAATATTTCTTATTAAACTCAGGTTTATATCTATGAAGAAAAGTAGTACAACTTAGATATTCATTGCCAAAGTTATCATTATATTTATGACCATCGGCATGAAACTCTAAATACATATCTTTATATCTATCGTCTTTAAGTTCAATCATATTATTCTTCTATCATGGAACTAACAATACTCACACCACCACGACCTTGAATACTTTCTTCTTCAAATGCAAGATTTTCTTCAGCTTTATTTAAAGCTTCAATCATCTTAGGAAATTGAAGAACTTTATCATTCAAATCATTTATATAGCCAATACAAACACCAGCTTCTTCAGAACTAAGTCCTTGCGAAAGTTGGTCGTTAAGTAAATCACTTAATTTTTTCGCAACAGCAATAGCATTGTGCATTGCTTGTTTAAGAGTAAGAACACCTTGAAGAGCAATACCGCGTCTTTGTTCAGAATAACGCTTAATTAAATTCCAAACTAAAAGGTCAGGTTGATAATCTTTTGGTAAATCAAAATTTTCAATAGCTCGTTTAAGAGCTTCATTTGTAGATAAACCTTCTTGATTACATGGGCTTTTAGGGTCAGCTAAATAATATATAACTCCAGCTTCTTTAATATATTGTTGTTTATTAGGACTTTTATCTCTAATCCACAAAGCTTGAACATCTTTATCCAAAAGTTGCCTTAATTCGGGAGCTTTAGGATAACCTGTACTATCATAAGTAAGCAGAGAATCTATTGTTAATTCTGGTTTTCTAGCCATAAATCTTCATCTTTATTGTGTTCTTGAATTTTAATATTAGAGAATACATAACGATTAAAATTTCTATAAGGAACAGAACTAATAGCTTTAGCATAATTAAGGTTTAAAGCATTCATTTTAACACTTCTACTAAGAATTATTCTACTTTCTTCTTCTAGATGTTTTTCATAAGCAGCACCAAGAATAATTTTTCTATATTCTTTATATTCTTCTTCTGTATGGTCTTTTTTGTATTCGTCTAATAATTCTTTATTATCTTTAATAGCAAAATATTGCCAAGATACACCAATAGTTCCTAAATAAGGAATTGAAACAGCCTTACCTTGAATTACATTAGAAATTGCATATCTTTCAATACTATTGACTATATTATACAATATAACTTTGTCTTTAGAGTCTAAATCAGATTCGTTTACAATATCTTCGGCAGTTTTATAATAAAAACCATTTTGTTGATAAAAATCATTTTGTTTGTCGATATTAGAACTTAAAAGTTCAAAATCATCATAATTAATATCTAATGGTTCTTCACTTTCTTCTTTTTGCTTTTTTAAAGTTTTTCTAATACGTTCGCCTGGTTTAGAATCTTTAAGAAGCTTGTACTTAGATGTAATTTGAGTATTCAAATAAACATCACCTACTCTAACTCTAGCCTTTATTGGTTTAAAATCATCATAAATAAGTTTACCATCTTTAGTACAAGTCTTCTTAAATTGTATAATTTCGTCCTCTTTAAGTTTATATTTAGATATAGCACGTTTTATTGTAAAACTAGGTGCAGCTTTACTTTTATTAAACTTGCTTATCTTCAGTTCCACGATAAGATACAAAAGGAGTTTCGGTTACAACATTCTTTTTATATACAGCAACAATATTGTTCAAAGGAACAATCTTAAACGTAAGAGTATAAAATTGAGTAAATCCATCAATATTTGCTCTTTTAAGACAATCTTTATCTGAACAAATATATTCATAAATTGCTCTAGGAGAAATAGGATTATTAAATCCATCAACATGATTACCCATTTCAAGAGCAGTACGACTAATAACAACTGTTTCGCCTACCTCAAATCCACTAGTTTCAGAATCTTCTTTTCCAATCTTAGCAATAATTGGCATAACAAAACTTTTATCATCACGACCATTTTTACCAAACATTGCCTGCAATCTAATAAATTGTGTCGGAGTAATTAAACCAACAAGAACATAATTTTTAGCAATATGAATCTTTGCAACAAGTTTAGCAATAGCATCATTTGTGATTTCTCTAGTATCAGTTGGCAAAGCCAAATCATAACTCTTATTATTAGAAGCAATAACAATCATAACAAAATCTTTACTTTAAATTCGACATATAATTACTTAAAACTTTGTTCACAAACGTATCATATTATCAAGTAAAGAACAATAGCAAAATCAAGATTTAACATTTCTTAACAATTCACGTTCTCTCACGCACGCACACGCACACGCGTATAATAGGTACGCACACGCGCGCGTAGATTATAATCAAAAATTATATATAATAATATATTATTATATATAAAATCTCTTTTTCTCTCTTTTTGTCTTTTTCTTTCTCTTTCTTTTTCTTCTTTTCTTTATATATACGTAGTATATATTTCTTTTCTTCTATTTTCTTTCTCTTTCTTTTTCTATTTTTCTCTCTTTTTCTCATAGTCAATAGAGCCGAAAGTTTTCGTTTCACGAAAATATGTTGCCATATTTTTGTCAAAATAAGCATTATTTTTATTATCAATAAAATCAATAAAATCAAAATTATTTTTATCAATAAAATTATTACTATTTCCACGCTCGCTACGCTCGCTCTCCCCCGTAAGGAAGATGATATGGAACAGCCACTTTTTCTTGCTGTCTATCAAAACTAATTTTATTAAAATTATCTTTTTGTCCATTCCCCGTAAAGGAATGATTGCTAGAAAACTCTTTTTGACTATTATTATCAGTAATAGAAAGAGCTTTTCCATTATGCTCTCTTCTACGGGCTGGGGTCTAAAGCTGACTATTATCAATTTCATCATCTTCATCATCAACAAAATAAAGTTAGTTTTTATAATTTTTTATTTCTTTCTCCGAGATAATGTTACTATTAGTGATTCTTTTCTTGACGATTTTTGATTCATCTTTATGCTAAAGTTGAAAATTGTCTATATACATCTAAAAGGTACTTAAAATTTTAAACATACTGGGTGTTTATATAATATTATTTATAGCCCCGGTGGTAATGATGAAGATGATATTTTTGTTGGAGATGAAAATAAAAATAAAAATTAAAATTAAGATGAGAACGAAAATAAGGAAAAAGGGTTAAAATAAAAGTTAAAATTTAAATTAAAATAAAATTGAAAGTTGAGATGAGAATGAGAGTAAAGATAAGGATAAGGTGGGGAAATATAAAAAAGATAAAGACGAAAATACGAATAAGAATATAAATAAAAATAAAGATAAAAATGATGATATGGAAATTAATAAAGGAAATAAAGAAAACGATGATGATAATGAGAAAGATAAAAAAATGAAGTAAAAATAAGAATGTGGATAAAGATAAAGAAAATGAAATTAATTGTATAAGTGTCAGAGGGAATGTTCATAATCAACACCCCGCTATCGCTAAATCTAAACTTGATACCCCACCTCAAAATCAACATTAAAATCTTTGAGTTGAATATATTCTTCAACTTTACAATTCTGAAAGTGTTTCTCCGTTTAATATTCAGATTGTAGTTCTAACTAAAGGAAATGGAGTGGTGTGGTTGCAGCCAGAAGTGCATAAAATATTGTTTAGTTTGTTAATAAAGAAAGTTCTGTCAGTAATGGCAGAACTTTTCTTGTTCTTTTTGCTCGAAATCGACATTAAAATAGTTGATGTTATTATACTCTTAATCGACATTAAAATTTTCGACAATATTGTCAAATTAATTAAATTCCTACAGTTATGAAAAAGGAGATTATTGATGCCGCTGTTAAAGCAGGCGGTAAAGTTATTAATGCAGTTATTGCAGGTGTTACAACTGAACTTGTTCCTTCTAAAGCAGGAACGCCTTATGTTAATAGTTGGATTCGCCTTGCAGGTGATGTTACCATCAAGCAATCAGATAAAGGTGCTGACGGAAAATATTCTATGGTTGATGCTAAATCGTTCCAAACGCCATTGTGGAGAGCAATGTTGTGCTGGAATGATGATGCATATTTAAATCAATTTGTTTCAGAACTTGTAGAACAAGCCGAAATTGGTTCTGCAAACGGAGTTCGTTATGGTGGTTTGAACAGATATTTTGCAGGTGCAAAAGTCCAGATTCTTCAGCAATTTGTTGCCGCTGGAGAAGCAACTAAACCGTTGTTTAGTAATGGTGATGCAATTGAACCTGCCGACCATGATAGATATTTTAATTATATTGTTAGTTTTGAACCAAGTAATAGCGGTTCTCAACATTTTTCTCTTCTTGAAACTAAAATGCTTGAACGTTTTGATGCTGCAATTGAAGCCGCTCGTGCTGCCAAAGCCGAGGCTTCTAAAGTTGCTAACACAGTTTCTACAAACGCAGCCGCAACTCAAGTTACTCCGTTCTAAAAACCTATTGTCGGTGTTGGTAATATTGCCAATGCCGACATTTGTTTTATTGTGATTGAAAACCTTCATCGGTAACTTGATATGTATTTGATGATATAACTATTGATATTTATCAAGTTTATCAAGATATTGATAAAGTAAAACAAAAGGTACAACTAATTATATTGATATTTGTACCTTATTAAAAATAAATAATAAAATGGAAGCAACAGAAATAGTAGTAAATGAAATTTCATATTATATTTGCCATATTTACACTAATCCTTATTACGGAACTGAAAGTGTTTATCATATTCTCACTAAAAACGAGAAATGGGCAAAAAGTGATATTGAAAAAGCAATGAACGCTTATTTGCGTGAAGATATTGAAAGTAAAGGTTTGCATGATTTAAATTATAAACGTAAACCTTGTATTGAAAATGCTCTCAAACCTTATTATACTTTAGAATTTAAAGAAAATGATGATGTTTTTGATTATTCTAAATATGGTTTTGATGGCTATTATCGTTACGTTTATAAACGTCCTTATGACGATTAACATATAATTAAAAAACTCAATAACTTTCCAAGATGTTGAGGACACCAGTTTCTTAGTGTGGCAAGGAGTATCTAACCTTGTGGATTGCATTGGATGTAAAAGCCTTGATACTAAGTTTTAGGTGTAAAACACAATATTAACAATAAAATAAATAATAAATTATGAAACAAATATTAACATGGAATAACGATATTGTTATGTACGATGTTCGTTTTGCTACAAAAGAAGAAAGTGATATAATTGACAATGCTATTGAAAAACTTAATTATTTAAAATATCTTTATTATATGATTGCTAAAGACGCTGATGCAGCTGATTTGCCAATAGATAGATTTATTGATGGTGAAGCTTATGGAACACATTGTGCAATGTGTAATTTAGCAAGAGAAATTATTGATATGACTAAAGGACTAATTGTCCTTGATGTTTGGAAATATGTTTATGACTTTTAATATAATATATCAAATATGAAAACTGAAGCACAAATCTTTGCAGAAATTCTTGAAAGTAATCAAGAACCAGAGTCTATTATATTGGATAATGGTACAGTAGTTAAAGAAATTGTCATTCAAGATGAAAATTATCCTACTCTTGGATATTTCGCTTGGGATTATGGTCGTGGTGTTGGGCTTTATAAATGTGAATATCATCAAAATATGTGGATGCAAATCTAACTGCAAGTGTTCTGTGTTATATAGCACAGAGCACTTTTATGTTTAAGAACATAAAAAATTTTCCTATTGATACTTGTTCGATAATACATATAATTATATATTCGCATTACTAATGATTTAAAAAATATAATGATATGGATAAAGAAATTAAAGAAGATAGAAAAGTTTTAAGTGTTCCTGAACATATTAAAAATGTTGCGAATATACTAAAGTATAATCAAGGAATTAGAATTGAAACTTCTAAGTGTATTCAAAATATGCTTAGAAATAATGGTGTTATCGCAAAAGATGGTTCTAGTTATGTTAAATTCATGAATAATAAATTTGCTGTTATTGCAAATGGTCTTTCAACTGAATTTAGATATACTGAAGCATTTTTTGTTTCTGCTTTAGTTCAAGGTATTGTTAATTTCTCTGATAATTGTAAACAAATTATTAAAGAGCATTGTGATAAAGAAAAACTTGAATATAATGGTTGATAATAATCTTACTCCAGAAATTGTTCATGTTGATGATAATAATCAATATGAAACAAAAGATGAATTTATGGAAATTCATACTAAAACCATTGATAATGATTTTGATGATGTTGGTTTCCTCCCAGAAATAAATACAGACGAAGATGTCATAGATGAAAGATTTGGTTATTAATGAAACGATGTGTATTTGGTATGCTGTTGTGTAATTAATAAAAATCTTGCTCTTACGGTTCGTGAGAATAGTAAGAGTTTTTATAGTGACCCTGTGGTTAAATATGTTAATATACATTATTCTGTTTTTTTGGTAGCACTATTGTTCGTGAGAATAGTAGTGCTTTTAATTCTACAACTGATGATGGCTGAAACGAAAGCCGAAACATTAATCATTCTCTTACGGGGAATCAATTATGTCTTGTAGTGATATTATTTTTGTTACTCATATACTATTTTATAATTTTGTTATTTATTTTAGCCTATTACTGTCTGTGAAGATAGTGATAGGCTTTTTAGTCTGAATTTACTAACAATAAAACTATATATTATGATTGAAACAAATGTTTATTCAAGAAAGAATATCGGTGTTGATGGATATCAACATTATGGTATTGCTAATGGTAAGGAAATTATGCTTGATGATGATGAATATCAAGCATTTGTTGATGTGTATCATCACATGATACAATACAACAAAGACAGAGGTGATGATTATATTACTTCTGTTTCTATTAACGAAAATAAGTCTTACATAATAACTCATAAATGATATGAAACAAGCATTATTAACAGTAAGTATTTTGTGTGTAATGATAATCTGTTTTGTTGCAGGTTGTCAATATAAACAACATGAT
>Ga0256405_10003828_pt1 | contig 30114 bp, 26 predicted proteins | sample RumenRJG_02DNA_FD_189096 | JGI IMG/M metagenome (GOLD analysis project Ga0256405, IMG submission 189096) | Bovine rumen microbial communities from Lethbridge, Alberta, Canada - RJG_02 | ecosystem: Host-associated > Mammals > Digestive system > Stomach > Rumen | place: Canada: Alberta...
TTCTTCCTCAATTTAGCATAATAGAAGCAATCACCCATATCATTAATAATTGTATCTTCATCTAATAGTACATAATCAATATTACTAGATAAAAACTTTCTAATTAATCTTGAGTTTTCTTTTTTGTTTAATGTACAAGTACTATAAAGTAAAATTCCATTTTGTTTTAATAAATCATTCATACTTTCAAGTAATTGCATTTGTAGCTTTTCTAATTCATCTAAACTTTCAGGTTTAATATGAAATTTTAAATCAGGTTTTCTAGAAATAACTCCTAGTCCTGAACATGGTGCATCTAAAAGTATTTTATCGAATTTAATATTTAGATTATCTTTTAAATCTCTTCCATCATAATTTGAATAATGAATATTATCAAAGCCTAATTTATTGGCCATCTTTTTTATTAATTCAACACGATTAGCATTAATATCATTAGCATAAGCATTTTCTTGTTTAACAATATCTAAACAATTAAATAATTTAGAACCAGGTGCACAACACACATCTAATAATAGATCATTTTCATTTAAATCTAAGTGATTATATAAAGAAGCACTATTATAATCTTGAATATAGAAATAACCTTTTTTATATTCATCACTATTTATTAAATTGTCCTTAGATTTAAAGATTTTATTATCAATATATTCAATATTTAAATTACTCAAGCTATCTAAAGATGCTTTATTAGTATTTAAACGATAATAAACAGAAGGAATAGTTTGATAGACTTTAACTATCTTATTAAAATCTGTCTCATCATATTGTTTCATTAATAAGTTACATATCCATTCAGGAAGATTATATTTACTAGAATTAGTAGTAGCTTGTTTAAGGTTTTTAATTTTATGAAGAATTGCATTAATAAAAGCTTTTTCATATTTATTTTTTCCTAATTGTACATATTCATTATTAACTACATAATCCTTTTCATTTAAAGCAAATCTTTCAAATAATGCCATTATTAATATGAGTTTAACTTTTAGTGTGGTAGAAGAATTAATATAATCATTTAATTGGAAACTTAAGTATTCATATTTTCTTAAAACACCATTTACTAAATTTGTAACAAAAGCTCTTTGTTGAAGTGGGAGTTTATTTAATTCTTTGCGCATTAAAAGATTTGAATATGATTCATCATTAATAGTTTTATAAAGAATGTTTAGTGCTAATTGTCTTTGATTCATATTATTCTAAATAAAGTGGATCAACATCTACTTTAAGATGTGACATATTCTTGTTACTAAGGTACTTATCTACAACAACCTGTATGTCTTTAAGCATCATCAATAAATCTTTATCCATGATTAGTATACGATATCTGTGCTGTTTTTTTATTTTAGCTAATTCTAGAGGTTGATATTTACGATATTTTAGTTTTGATACTAAAGAGAATAAATAATCTACAGATTTCTTTAATTTAGATTCATTTATATCTGATAAAACAATTTCTATAATATGAGAATATGGTGGATATTTAGTTTTATTTCGATAATTCATTTCGATATTATAAAAATAATCATAGTCTTGATTTAAAACTGCTTTAATTGCATAGTGATCTGTATTAAATGCTTGTATTAATACTTTTCCATAACTATCAGCTCTACCAGATCTGCCTGATGCTTGCATAAGCAAATCAAAAGTTATTTTGGCAGAATTATAATCTTGATGCATTAAACCAGAATCGGCATTTAATATTCCCACAAGAGTTACATCAGGATAATCTAAACCCTTAGCAATCATTTGTGTACCTATTAAGATATCAATTTCTTTATTCTCAAAACGTTTTAAAATACTTTGATGTGATCCTTTTTTAGATACATTGTCCCTATCCATTCTTTCTACATTGGCATTAGGAAACAGATTCGAAAGTTCTTCTTCAACCTTTTTAGTTCCAAAACCATAGAAAATTAATGAATCTTCATTACATTTAGGACATCTTGAAGGAATCTTATATATTCTTGAACATTGATGACATTTTAGGATATTTTCATCTTTATGATAATTAAGAGGTGTATCACAATCATTACACATTAAAGTTGAACCACAATTACCACATTTTATTATTGGTGAATATCCTCTTCTGTTTAATAAAATGATCGCCTGTTTATTATTGTTTAAACAATTATTAATTTCATAATGTAATGGTTCAGATATTATATATGACTTTCTATTTTTAATTTGTTTTGTAAGGTCAATTATTTCAATTTCTGGAAGATTTAAATTAATCCTTTTATCAAGTCTCAATAATTGATAATCACCTTTTAAAGCCCTAGAATACGATTCTAAAGACGGTGTAGCACTTGCGAGTAAGACTTTAGCCTTATTGTCGTGAGCTCTTTTAAAAGCGACGTTTTTTACTTGATATGTAGGAATATTGTCTTGTTTATAGGATGAATCATGTTCCTCATCGACAATTATCAATCCTAAATCATTAAATGGTAAAAAAATAGAACTTCTCGTACCTACTACAATTCTGACTTGTTTATTCTTAACTCGTTTATATTGTTCATATCTTTCTTGATCGGATAGTTCTGAATGATAAAACACTACGTCATCAAATCTTTCCTTTACTCTTTGAATCATTTGTGGAGTTAAAGATATTTCTGGTACCAGAATCAAAACATCTTTATCTAATGAAAGATAATGTCTAGCTAAGTGTAAATATACTTCTGTTTTACCAGAACCAGTAACACCAAATAATAAAGAAACCATCTTATCAGTTTTGATAATATTTTCATATGCATTATTTTGATCTGGTGTTAATTGTTTAAATGTTGTTTTTTCAATACTAGTATTAATATATTCTGCTTCTTGATAGTATTGTTCAATTAATCCTTTTTCAATTAACTTATTAATGATTGAGACACTAAGTTTTCTAGCATCACTCGCTAGAATGCCTGTATATAGCTTGTTATATACTTCTAATTGTTTATCAGTTAATTTACAATTTAATTTATTTTTCTTAAATCTACTTATCTGTTTTGGATTAGAGATGTTCTTGCTTGTCTTTAATACTTTAGGAAGCATTGTGTTTAAACAAGATATCAATGGTGAAATTGTTGTTTTAGACAACCAAAAAGCTAAATTAAAGATTTCATCAGAAATTATTGGACTATCATCTATAACATCTTTTATCTTTAATAATTTATATCCAAATTTGTTTTCTAATTGTTCAATTGTTAAATCGGTATATGTACAATTAGAAACCAAAGCAATATTGTCGCTATGATGAAAAGATACCTTAACTCTCACATATTTATCTACTGCATTATCTGATAAGTAAGTAAAAGGTTTATTTACATTTAAATTAGCGTTTGTAACATATACTTCAAGTAGATACATTAACTATAGTATAACATTTCATTAACCAATAGAGCCTTCCATATCAAGCTTTAATAATTGATTGAGTTCAACTGCATATTCCATAGGAAGTTCTCTTGTGAAAGGTTCTAAAAAGCCCATAATAATCATTTCTTGAGCTTGTTGCTCAGAAAGGCCTCTAGACATTAAATAATATATTTCATCTTCAGAAATCTTAGATACTTTTGCCTCGTGTTCAATAATAGATAAATTGTTTTCATTAACATTTTTAGGAATAGTATCTGATTTTGAGATATCATCAAGAATTAAAGTATCACACTCTATCTTAGACTTAGCATAATCAGCGTTTTTACCAAAGTGAATCCAGTCTCTAAAATTAGTAACACCACCATTTCTAGAAATTGATTTAGATACTATTGAAGAAGATGTATGTGGAGCTAAATGTATCATTTTAGAACCAGTATCTTGGTATTGATTCTTGCTACCTACAGCAATAGAAATACATAGACCATGAGCATATTCTCCCGCTAAAATACAAGCTGGATATTTCATTGAAATGCGTGAGCCAATATTTCCATCAATCCATTCCATTGTGCCATGAGCTTCAACTTTAGCTCGTTTAGTAACTAAATTTAAAACATTTGATGACCAGTTTTGTACAGATGAGTATCTACAAGTAGCACCTTTACCTACAAATACTTCAACAACTGCAGCATGCATTGAATCTTTCGTATATTGAGGTGCAGTACATCCTTCTACATAAGAGATCTTAGCTCCATCATCAACAATGATAATTGATCTTTCAAATTGACCCATTGATTCAGAATTAATTCTAAAATAAGACTGTAATGGTTTTTCTAATTCAACATTTTTAGGAACATATATAAAACTACCTCCTGACCACACAGCGCTATTTAAGGCAGCTAATTTATTATCACTTGCAGGAACAATAGTTCCAAAGTATTTCTTAAATAAATCTGGATATTCTTTTAAAGCAGAATCGATATCTAAAAAGATAACACCTTTTTCTTTTACTTCTTCTAGCATATTATGATATACAGCTTCCGATTCATATTGTGTTGTTACACCAGCTAAAAACTTCCTTTCTGCTTCAGGAATACCTAATTTCTCAAAAGTATTTTTTACTTCTTCAGGAACATCTTCCCAACTTCTTTCTGTTTTATTAGAAACTGTACGGTAATATGTGAAATCTTGAAAATCTATTTCCGATAAATCAGGACCCCAGCTTTGCATAGGCATTTTTTCAAAAATACGGTATGCATTTAATCTATACTCCAGCATCCATTCAGGTTCATTTTTATATTCAGATATCTTTCTTACTACATCCTCATTAATACCCTTACCAGTATCAATTACAGAGTCTATATCATCATGAAAACCATATTGATAATCATCTTGAGAATATATAGCATCATTATTCTTGTAATCAGCCATTGCCATTCTCCTTTTCATTAATTAACTCTGATATGCCATCCCAGCCAATAGTTGCACATTTAATACGATTAGCTTGTTTATAAACATTTTTAAAAGCATTAGCTTCTTCAAGCAAATCAAAATCATATTCTTCATTATTAATCATCTTCATATATTCATTAATAATATGTTTAGCTTCATTTAAATTTTTACCAATCAATAAATCAGACATCATAGATGTTGATGCTGTAGATATAGTACAAGCAACACCATCAAATCTAATATCTTTGATAATATCATTATCCACATCAAGTTGAATTGTAATATCATCAATACAACTTGCACTAGCCATATGCTTACTAGTGTATCGATTATTATCAACTAAACCATGATTATGAGGATTTTGATAATGGTCAAGTAATAATTCTCTCATCATATTTTGATCATCAAATATATCTTTATAGTTCATAAGCCTCCTTATAAGAAAACTGAAATCACAGAATCTAAATTTATATTTTTAACTTCAGCAACAAACTTATCTATTTCTTCTTTTGTATTATATAAATACATAGATGCTCTAATACTTTGATCAGTACCAATAACATTATGTAAAATCTTAGCACAATGATTACCAGATCTAACAGCAATATTTTTACTAGATAAATATGTTGCAGCATCTTGAGCAAATACATCTTTAACATTAAAAGATACAATACCTGATAAATTATCAGGATTATAGATTTCAATTGTATTGATATCTTTAAGTTTAGACATTAAATATTTTTTAAGTTCAATTTCATAATTATGAATATTATCTAAACCAATATCCATTAAATATTCACTAGCCCTAGCTAAACCTATAACGCCTTCGATATTTGGTGTACCAGCTTCAAATCTTTCTGGTGCATCTTTTAAAATGATATTGCCTTCATTATCAAATCTAGCATTCATACCTCCACCTAAAAGCATTGGTTGCATATTTGAAAGAAGTTCATATTTTCCATATAGTACACCCACGCCATCTGGACCTAACATCTTATGAGATGAAAAACATAAATAATCAACATCTAAATCTTTAACATCTAATTTAATATGTCCTATGGCTTGAGCTGCATCCACAACTAATTTAATATCATTTTTATGCGCTAATTCACTTATCTTTTTAATAGGTGCAATTGAACCTAAAACATTAGACATATAAGCAATAGATATAACTTTAACATTACTATCAATTAATTTAACTAATTCATCAAAGATAATATTACCTTGTATATCAATAGGAATATATTTAATAATGATACCTTTTTGTTTAGCTAATCTAAACCAAGGAAGCAAATTAGATGCATGTTCTTCTTGAGTTAAAAGTACTACATCATTTTCTTTTAATTCATAAGACAATCCATATACAATTTGATTTAAACATGCAGTAATATTTGACATAAAAGCAATTTCTTTTGCTTGACAGTTAATCATTTTAGAAATAATGTTTCTTGTATTGTGATATGCCTTATCAGCTTTAATGGCAATATCATAATCTCCTCTTTCAACATTACTTGTGTAATTATTATAAAAATCATTAATACCTTCAATAACATAATCAGGTTTAAAAGTAGTTGCGCCATTATCAAAATAGATTAGCTCAGGATTATTTCTAATCATTGGAAAATCATTTCTAATCTTATTTACATCAAACATTGCTCAACTTACTTTCTAGCTGATTTCTTAAAGTATTTCTTAAAGTTTCATCAGCAATATACTCCGTAATAGGTAACAAATATCCTAGTGATATTAAATTAGTACATTCTTTTAAAGATAAACCTCTAGACATCATATAATACAAATGTTTATCATCAACTCTGCCTATAGACATCGCATGAGATGCTTGAACATCATTTTCATCTATTAATAATTCTGGAAGGATTGTGGTAGCTTGTTTATCACCAAAACATAGAGCTCTAGAAGTTTGATGAGAACTAGACTTCTTAGAACCTTTTTCTATCTTGCCTATAGCATCTATAACTAATTTGCCTTTATCTAAAACAACCGCATAGTTTTTCATATCAGCAAAGGTATTTTTACCTTTATTAACAACATTAATACGATATTGTTTTAAACAATTTAATAAACTTGCGCTACTTACTAGTGCACTTGTATGATCATCATCAAGATAAACATTTAAATCCCTGATTGTTTCATAATCATTACATTCTACATAAGCTAAAGTAAATTCAGCATTATTTAATACATTATAGTTTTCTTTTGTTTCTATCTTAATACTTGAATCATTCCAAAAAACAATAGTTGCATTTTTATTTACACTACAATTAACATTAATTTTTTTAGCTTTAATAATCTTAATGAAAAGATTACAATTTAAATCAATATCAAAACTAAGATCTAAATCATTATCAGTATCTATTTCAAAAAGATTAAAACCTTCTTTAATAATTGGATTTTTATTAATAAGCATTAAATACTACCTTTCAAAGTATCTTTAACAGCACATTGACCTATAGAAACTCTCGCTTTATTATCTTCAGTACTTACTTGAATATTGTATTTATCATATAGCCAATCATAACCTTCACTATCAATTTTTTCATATAAGTCTCTTCCACCACTTTCAACAATTCTTCCATCTACTAATACATGAGTAAATTCAGGTCTGATATATTCTAAGAATCTTTCATAGTGAGAAACAATAAGTAAAGACATGTTGTTTTCTTCTTTTAATCTATTAATTACATCTGCAACTAGTTTAATTGCATCAACATCTAAACCACTATCTATTTCATCTAATAAAGCTAAGCTAGGCTTAAGCATTTGCATTTGCGCAATCTCATTTCTTTTCTTTTCACCACCAGAAAAGCCTTCATTTAAGAAACGATGAGCTAAATCTTTTGACATCTGTAGATCATCGATAGTTTTTTCCATAGTCTTAATAAATTCAAATAAAGATACTGGTTTTTCTCTTCTAACATTCATTGCTGCTCTTAAAAAATCAGAATTTGTAACTCCAGCAATTTCTTGAGGATATTGCATACCTAAAAAGATTCCCGCAATACTTCTTTCATTTACCGGCATTTCAAGTAAATCTTTACCATCATATATAATTGATCCTTGATTAATAGTAAAACTAGGATCACCCATTATTGCAGCTAATAAAGTAGACTTTCCATTACCATTAGGACCCATCAATACATGAGATTCACCTTGTTTAATTGTAAGGTCTACTCCTTTTAATATTTCTTTGTCTTCTATAGAAACATGTAAATTCTTAATTTCCAGATTTTTCATATATAATCACCTAACCTTTTCATATTATACAACCAATCATATAAAATAATATAAATTATTATCCAATATGAATTTTAAATGAATTTTTAAAATTATATTTGTACATAAATAGATAAAATTATATAATAGTTAACGTTTGGAGGTTTAATATGGACTATAAAGAACTTATAAAAAAATATTGGTTTTTAGGCATAATTGGATTAGCTCTACTTGTCTTTATAGGTATGTATAGTATACAAACTTACAATAATAGAGAAATTAAAGTAAGCAATAAACAACAAGACGGTAAATATGTAGCATATACTATAGATTCTAATCCAGTATTTGCGGATGATCTTTATGATGAATTATATGAAAATAATGGTTTATCACAAAGTGTTATAGCATTTGAAAGAGCCATCTTTAAGCAAGCTTATGAAACCACAGAAGAAATGAGAAATCAAGCAAGTATACAAGCTTCTAATGTTTTATCTACATATTCTCAAAGTTACGTAGAAGAAGCTATTAGATCAATGGGCTATGTTAATGGCGTAGATGATTTAATTGATTATTATGTTGATTCTCAAAAACAAGAATTATTATTAAAAGAATATGTAACAGCTCATCAAGATGAATATTTAACTGATGAAGTTGGTACAAATGGTAGATTAATTTATCACATTCTTGTAAAGTGTGAAACTACTCCTGTTACTGATGATCAAGGAAATGTAACTTCATATGAAGCAAATCCTACAGAGGAACAAAGCGAAAAACTAAACACAATTTTAGAAGAATTAGCTAAAGAAGATGCAGTATTTGAGTATGTTGCATATCAATATTCAGAAGACACTTCAGCAAATCAAGGTGGATATATTGGTATGATCAATGAAGAAAATAAAACAATGTATGATCAAATGTTTGCGGATGCATCAATGGCATTAAATGAAGGTGAAGTATCTGATGTTGTTGTATCTCAATTTGGTTATCACATCATTAAGAATGCAGCATCAACTCCAGAGAAGATTCTTGAAGATTACTATTTCATTAGTCAACTAGAAACAAATCACCCTACTTTAGCTATTAAAGCTATTACAGATAAAGCTGATGAGTTAGGATTTGAAGTTGTATCAGAAACTTTGAAACAAGAAATCCAAGCGCAACTTGAAAGTGAGGCTAACTAATATGAAAAAATTATTAATTGTATTATCTTTAGTTTTATTGTGTGCATGTTCAAGTGCTGGTAATTATTCATATCCACAAAATAAAGATGAAGTATTATTTAAAGGACCAAATAATGTATCATATACAAAAAATGAATTATATAAGTCTTTAAAACTTACTTCACAATCAGCTATTACTTCAAATATCTTAAAGAATATTGCTTTATCATATGATGAAATAAATATGGAAGATTTAGAAAAAGAAGCTCAAGACTTTGTGGATGAATATATAGAGATGGGTTATGAATCATATATTATTTCTTATTATGGTTCTTTAGAAAACTATAAGAAATCATATATAGAAAGTTTATTAATTCATGAATTATCACATATTTATGCTGAAAATAACTTTGATTCACTAGTTAATGAAAACAAGCCTGTAAAGATGCAAATGGCATCATTCTCTACTGTTGAAGAAGCACAAAAATGTATTGATGACTTCAATAATGGATCTACATTTGATATGGCTGCAGTAAATAATAACAGTTTAACTACAGCTGAATCACAAGTATATTCTGATACTGATACAAGTATTGCATTTGAAGTTAAACAATATTTAAATGAAACAGATACATTAGGTATCTCTAGTATTATCACCCACAGCGATGTAACTACAGCTGCTGATGGTAGCACAAGCGAAAATAATACTTATTATGTTTTGAATGTTGAAAGTAGAAATGTTGAAGATTTCAAAGAAGATTTCATTCATTTAATGGGTGAAAAAACTACTACTGAAACTCTTCAAAATTATTTCTTTGAGAAACACGATATTAAATTCTATGATCAAGATTTATATGAGTTAATGTCTAGTGCATTTGAGGTATTAAAATAATGTGTATATTTTGTCAAATAATTGAAGGAAGTATTCCTAGTGAAAAAGTTTATGAAGATGATAACTTATTAGCTATTTTAGATATTTCACAAACTACTAAAGGTCATACCCTTGTGCTTCCAAAAAAACATTCTAATAATTTTCTTGAAATGGATGAAAAAGAATATATGAATCTTATGAACAAGGTTCAAATATTATCTAAAAAAATTATTAAGAACTTAAATGCAAAGGGATGTAATATTTTGATAAATACAAATAAAGAAGCTGGTCAAACAGTAATGCACAGTCATGTACATATCATTCCTAGATATGATGAAAATGATTCAATAAACATCTCATTTAAAGAAAACAAATATGATTTAAATGAAATATTAGAAAAAATAAACGAGGATTAATCCTCGTTTTATTCTGGTCTAATTTGAATTCTTTTAATGTCTATTGGCAGTTTTGTGTTTTCATCAATTTCAATCACAACTGCACAAAACATGGCTTCACCTTCAGCTATTGTATAATGTGTCTTTTCTTTATCAATATGAGACATAATTGTTTCGTTGATGTCTCTACCTATCACTGATTCATATGATCCACACATTCCTACATCAGATATGAATGCACAATCATGAATAATTGCTTCATCTGCTGTTTGTACATGAGTATGGGTACCTAAAACAATCTTAGCTTTATCTTTAAAGTATTCCATAAATAATCTTTTTTCAGCAGTTGTCTCCGCATGTATATCCACAAAGTAAAAATCAATATCTAAATCTTTAGTTTCTTGTAAAACATCTTTAAAAGCATTGTAAGGATCTAAACTTGATTCACCTATCAATACAGAACCAAGAATATTTGTTAAGCAAATATTGATACCTTTTATGTTTATTATCTTGTAGAAATTATCACTACTACGTTTTATATGATTGTATGGGATAACAAGTCTATCCATTTGATCAATATAATCATTTATTTCATTTTTAGAATATGCATGATTTCCCATAGTTATATAATCAATACCAACAGATAATAATTGATTATATATTTTATAAGTAATGCCTTTTCCATGAGCAGAATTCTCGCCATTAGCAATAACTAAATCAATATTATTATCAGCTTTCAAATCAAATAAAAGTGAAGAGACTATGTCTCTTCCACTTTTTCCTACAATGTCACCAATAAATAGTATTTTCATTATTTAGCAGTTTCGCTAGCTCGCATTTCTCTAATTACTGTAACTTTAATCTGTCCAGGATAAGTTAATTCATTTTCAATGCGTTCTTTTATTTCTCTAGCTATCATCGTGCACTTATTATCATCAACCTTTTCAGGGATAACCATAACTCTAACTTCTCTTCCTGCTTGAATTGCATAAGCCTTATCAACACCATCGAAATCATTAGCAATCTTTTCTAAAGATTCAAGTCTGTTGATATAGTTTTCAATACCTTCATATCTAGCACCAGGTCTAGCAGCAGATAGTGTATCAGCTGCAGCAACCAAGTATGAATACAGATTGTTTGCAGGAACATCGCCATGATGAGATTCTATAGCGTTGATAACCTCAGGTCTTTCATTATATTTTTTAGCTATTTTAGCTCCTAATTCAACATGAGTACCTTCTTGTTCAAAATCGACTGCCTTACCTATATCATGTAATAAACCAGCACGTTTAGCTAAGTTTTGATTTAAACCTAATTCAGCAGCCATCATACCAGCAAATGATGCTACTTCAATAGAATGTTCTAAACCATTTTGACCATATGAATATCTATATCTCATACGTCCAATAAGTTTAACTAATTCTTTATCCATCTTGCCTATTTGCAATTTGAAACAAGCATCTTCACCATACTTTAAAATGTTTTCATCCATCTGCTTTGTAGTTTTTTCTACAACATCTTCAATTCTTCCAGGTTGGATTCTTCCATCTCTAATTAGTGTTTCTAAAGACAATCTAGCAATTTCTCTTCTAATAGGATCAAAACAAGAAACAGTAATTGCTTCAGGTGTATCATCAATAATTAAGTCAACTCCTGTAGCTTGCTCAATTGCTCTAATGTTTCTACCTTCTCTACCGATAATTCTACCCTTCATTTCTTCTGAAGGAAGTGTTACAACCGATACAGTACGGTCTAAAGATTCATCTTGAGAATATCTTTGAATAGCAGTAGCAATAATTTCTCTTGCCTTTTCTGCTGCTTTTGCGTGAGCTTCTTCTTCTTGTTCACGAATATAAGTAGCTACTTCATCAGACATCTTAGTCTTAACAACATCCAACAACTCATCATGAGCCTCTTGTGCAGACATGTTAGAAACACGTTCTAAAAGTGCAATCTGTCCATCAATTCTAGATTGTAAATCTTCTTCCATTTTATCTAGTTGAGCAGCCTTATCTTCAGCTTTTCTAAGTTTTTCGTCTAATTTACGCTCTTTTTGTGTTAAATTTTCATCACGGAAATTTAAAGAATCTTCTCTTCTTTGTAGTTTGTTTTCTTGTTCAGTAATTTCACTCTTCTTTTCTTTAATTTCCTTTTCAGCTTGAAGTTTTAAATCGTAAACCTGTGTTTTACCATCTAAAACTGCCTGTTTAACAGTGTTTTTAGCTTGATTATTTGCCTCTTCTAAGACTTTTGAAGCTTCTTTTTTAGCGCTTCTACCTATTGCAGAATAGTAAACAGCTATCAATAAAGCTCCTAAAACTAAACCGATAATAATGGAAAGTACATCAAAATTCATATTTATACCTCCATTTGAATTACATATTTTGGGTAAATCCCACTTAATATTGTACAAAATTATGTCTTTTTTCACAATATATAATAGAATATATTCATGTATAAGCTAATTGTTTCTGATTTAGACGAGACTTTACTACAAAGCGATAAGAATATCTCTACAAAAGACATTGAAGCTATAAATGCTTTAAATGGTCTTAGATTTGTGATTTCAACTGGTAGAGGCTTCGAGTCTGTAACAAAAACGCTAAAACAATTAAATCAATACGATAAAGAAGACACCTATACTATTTCTTTTAATGGCGGAATCATTACTGAAAACAAAGATAATAAAATTCTATATGAAAATCCCCTATCTTTTAATCAAGCTTCTTTTCTATTTGAATTAGGTAAAAAATATGATGTCTGTATACATGTTTATACTAAGCAAATATGTTATACATATAGAATATTTGATAATGAAGAAAGATATATTAAACCTACTATGCGTTTTATAAGTTTTGATGATGATAATTTAGATTTTTTAAAAAATAAGACAATCATGAAAGTTTTATATTGTAATGAAGATATGAATTATCTAAGAGATATTAAACAAGAAATACAATTAGATAACGAATATGAAATAAGCTTTTCTGCGAATAGATATATAGAGTTTAATCCTAAAGCAGTTAATAAAGGTAGTGGCTTAATAAAGTTATGTGAAATACTAAACATTGATATTAAAGATACTATTGCGATAGGAGATAGTATCAATGATTTATCAATGCTTAAAGTAGCAGGACTTTCAATTGGTGTTTCAAATTGTGTTGATGAAGTAAAACCATATTGTGATCATATATTAGATGCGAATCATAATAGTTCACCAATAAGTGAATTAATCGAAAAATATATCAAAAGATGAGGAATATTATTCCTCATCTTTATTAAACATTTTTTCTTTTATTTGTTCAGTAATCTTTTTATCAAGTTCAGGATTAGCTAATAAATAAGCTCTTACTGCTTCTTGACCTTGGCCTATTTTTTCTCCTTCATATGAGTACCATGAACCAGATTTTTCTATAATTCCAAAATCAACACCTAGAGTAATTAATTCTGATACATGTGAAATACCTTCTCCATAATATATTTCTACTTGACATGTCTTAAATGGTGGCGCAACTTTATTCTTTGCGACTTTAACATTTACTTTATTACCTATTACATCTTGTCCTGATTTAATAGCTTCTGATTTTCTAACTTCAAGTCTAATTGTTGAATAGAATTTTAAGGCTCTACCACCTGTTGTGGTTTCAGGATTGCCAAACATGATACCAACTTTTTCTCTTAATTGGTTGATAAAGATTGTTGTACAACCATTTGCATTCATAGCACCAGCAAGTTTTCTCATTGCTTTAGACATTAAACGTGCATGTAAGCCAATATTTGAATCACCCATTTCTCCATCAAGTTCAGCTTGAGGAACAAGTGCTGCAACAGAGTCAATTACAATTAAATCTATTGCACCAGATTTAATTAATACTTCAGCTATTTCAAGAGCTTGCTCACCTGAATCAGGTTGAGAAAGAATCAATTCATCAACATCAACACCTAAGGCTTTTGCATATCTTGGATCAATTGCGTGTTCAGCATCAATAAATGCAGCTTTACCACCACTTTTTTGACATTCAGCGATACATTGTAAAGCTAATGTAGTCTTACCTGAAGATTCAGGACCATATATCTCAATAATTCTACCCCTAGGTAGACCTCCTACTCCTAATGCATAGTCGATAGCTAGAGAACCTGTAGATATCGCATCCACATCCACAAATGTATGTTCTCCCAGTTTCATAATAGAGCCCTTACCATATTGTTTTTCAATAGTTTTAACGGCTTCATTTAATAGTTGTTCCTTCTTTTCTTCAGAAATTTCAACTACTTCTTCTTTTTTAACCATAATTTTACCTCCTATACATTATTCACCAAAAAAAGCTAAATTCCTACATTGTTTCAAAAATATAATCTTTTATTTGCATAAAATATGAATAACCACTTGCTACAGAAATAAATGAAGTAAACCAAATCATTATTTCATCAATTGGTATAAACCATAATTCAAATGGTAGATTATTTAAAAGTATTATGATGATTGTAAACATCTGTAATACTGTTTTTAACTTACCTAATGTGCCTGCAGATATCACAACACCTTTTTGTGCAGCAATCATTCTACAGCCATCAACAATAATGTCTCTTGCTATCATCAAGATACAACATACTAAAGGAATCATATGTTTATATGACAATATCAATAACACTGTATTTACTAATAATTTATCCGCAATTGGATCTGCAAACTTACCAAAAGTAGTCACCAGCCCACGTTTTCTAGCGATATGACCATCTAATAAGTCACTAATTGATGCAATTGCGAATATAACAGCAACAATAATATTCAAATATGATAAAGATACATGATCAAATGTTAAATATCCAATATTTAAATCAAATTGATCATATGGAAATAACCATACCAAACATAGCATTGGTACGAGTAATATTCTAAATAAAGTTAATTTATTGGGTAAATTCATACAAAACAATTTTAACACAATATGTGCTACATAATTATTATACTTCAACATTAATTATTTTCAAGTAAGATAATAAATTAAAAAGGCCTTAAGGCCTTTAGACAAATAGTATTCAATAAGCCATGTTCTGTATTAGACAATCATTTATCTGCACTATTGTGCCCTATAGATCACTTCATTTCGCTACTACAGGTTCCCCTACCAAAATTTGGGTTTCTCACTTATGGGGTTTATCACGTTCCACTTATATATTTCTATATAACTCGTCTCTTTGACACTTTTACAGGGTTTTTCATGGATTTCTCTTTAGAAAAACTACCAGCCATCAGCTAATGCTGCCCAAGCTTATTTTTTCACTTGGCATAAACGCTACTATCATCGCAGATAGTGTGAGCATGGACTTTCCTCTAGTAATACTAGCGATTGTCTAAATACTATTTGTTATAAACTTGTTCTTCAAGTCTAGAAATTCTTTTTAAGATATCAACAGAAGAATAAGATGTAGTATTAGAAAGATCAAATGCCATCTTTCTACCCTCTAATTCTACATTTTTAGCTGTTAATTCTTTAACTTGAGCTTGCAAAGTTGCCACAGTATCAAGAAGTTGTTGAATATTATCTTCCATGATCTGATAATCTTCTAATATACTATCTAAAAATGCATCTACTTCTGCAGGAGCGTATCCTTTAAAATCAACTTTGAATTCTTTATTTAATATTTCTTCAGGTGTTAAATTTAACTTTTCCATACTTATCCCCCAAAATATTTCTAAAAATATTTTACTATCAAATGAGTAAACTAGCAAATAATATATTACTATTATATAATAAAACAAGGTGAAAAGATGAAGTATCCTAACAGTAATAAGACATATGTCAAACCTAATGAAACAACTTCTAATAGAGGTATGTCATTAGAAGAAGACATAAACAAAACAAACAGATATTATCTCACTAATGATATCGCTGTAATTTATAAGAAACCTACACCTATTACAATAGTTAAGGTTGATTATCCAAAAAGAAGTGCTGCTAAGATTACGGAAGCTTATTTCAAGCTAGCTTCAACTACCGATTATAACGGTATATATTTGGGGAAATATATTGATTTTGAAGCTAAGGAATGTGAATCTAAAACTTCTTTTCCATTCTCGTCAATTCACTCACATCAGATTAAACATTTAAATGATGTATTAAAACATGGGGCAATAGCCTTTATTATTTTGAGGATGACTTCTTATAATAAAGACTTTCTAATTAAAGCAAGTGATTTTATTGATTTCTATAATTCAGGAAAAAGAAAATCTATTTCTTATGCTTGGATATTAGAAAATGGCTTTGAAATTGAATATTCATATCAAAGACCTTGTGATTATTTGAAAGTAGTTAAAAAAGTTTTTAAACTATAGGGAGATTTATGACTAGGAAAGTAAAAAAGAAAAGAAAGATAAATAAGCTAAACCTTTGGGCCCTTATTGTATCGGTTATTGCGGGACTAGGTTTAATAATGCTTGTGGTAGGAATAATAATGATTGCATCATTATTATCAAATAAACCTACCTTAAATATTAATGACTTTGATCAAACTGAATCTTCTATTATTTATGATGTTGCAGGAGATGAAATAGCAAGTTTAGGTACTGTCATTAGACAAAATGTTGAATATGAAGAAATACCAAACTGTGTTGTTGATGCATTTGTGGCAATAGAAGACTCACGTTTTTTCCAACACAATGGTTTTGATATTCCACGTTTCACAAAAGCTTTTCTAGAAAATATAAGAACTATGTCTTTTGGACAAGGTGGTTCTACTTTTACTATGCAATTAGTAAAGAATACTTATTTTGTGGATGATGAAGCTGGACAAGAAGCTGCAAGAAGTGGTGCTAGAGGTGTTAGAAGAAAAGTACAAGAAATAGCTTTAGCACTAGAACTTGAAAGATATCGTTCTAAACAAGATATCTTTGAATCATATGTAAATAAATTGAACTTTGGTGGTAGTAATAATATTCGTGGTATTCAAAAAGCTGCGCAATATTACTTTGGTAAAGATATATCTCAATTAAATTTAGTTGAAGGAGCATTACTTGCGGGCGTTATTAATGCACCAAACTTTTATAATCCTTTCTATAACTTACAAGAAGCACAAAATAGAACTACTGAAGTTTTATATCAAATGAAAAATCATGGATACATATCTCAAGCTGAATATGATTTAGCTAAAAGTATTAGAATTGAAGATTTATTAAATGATCCATATTCAAATAGAACTGAAGGTGAAGGTATTCCATATCAAGCATACATCGATACTGTAGTAGCTGAAGTAATTAATCTTACAGGTTTAGATCCTTATTCTACAACAATGCATATTTATACTTATATGAATAAAGGCATTCAGCAACAAATGGATGATATTCAAGCTGGTAATTTTGAAGATGATTATTTATTCTATCCTGATGAGTATTTTGAATGTGCATCTGTATGTATAAAGAATTCTACTGGTGAAGTAGTTGGAGTTCTTGGTGGAAGAAATTATGCGGATGGTGGACAGTTATTATTAAATCATGCGACTGATCAATATAAGCAACCTGGTTCTTCAATTAAACCAATTTTAGACTATGCCCTAGCCTTTGAAAATCTAGGATGGGCAACAGATCATGTGCTTACAGATAGACCAATGTGGATGGATTCTAGTGCGACTAATTTAGTTTATAATGATTCGGGTACTTATGTAGGTGATGTGACTTTAAGAACTGCTTTAGGTCAATCAATTAATACTTGTGCAATACAAGCTTTACAATCAGTATTGAATGCGAAAAAGTATGAGTATGTGGTTAACTATTTACAATCATTTGGATATGATTTTTCACTAGATGATTTTAATATTCAATATGCAGTTGGAGGTTCAACTTGTGAAGTTACACCTTTCCAACATGCAGCTGCTTATGCAGGCTTAATGAATTATGGTTTATATAATGTACCACACACTGTTGAAAGAATAGAATTTACTAATGGCAAATCCCCTATTTCTCCAGTATATGAGTCTCAACAAATCTTATCCGAAGCTGCTTCATTTATGACTGCAGAACTAATGTATTCAAATGTTGAAAGCTTTGGTGGATCATATAGTTTTGTGAAAACTGATAAATATCCTGTATATGGTAAAACTGGTACTACAGATTATGGTCTATCTGCTTTAGACTTTAATATTCCATCAGGCGCAATAAAAGATGGTTGGCTTGTTGCAGCGACATCAGAATATACAACTGCTACTTGGGTTGGTTATGAAAAAGCTGTTATTGGCCAACAATCCTATATCACAAATGATTACTATTACAATCAAAGACCTCAAGGTAAAATAGCTCATTTGATTCTAGAAGCAGCATATGAATATGGAGGAGCTACTCCTACTAGACTTGAAAGACCTTCTGATGTGGTATCAATATCACATATCTTAGGAACTTTCCCATATGCACAATTTGATTCTGAAACAATGGATCCTGCATTATTAACTACAGGTTTAATTAAAAAAGATTCTGCAAAACTTGTAGCACTTGCAACTCCTGATATGAAAGAAATGCCTGCTGGTTTTGATGCAAGCATCAATGCTGAAGATAGTCGTATTAGTCTTACATGGCCTACATATCCAGATCAAGATAAACTTATTGAAGCATCAGACACTAAAGATATTTCATTGAAAAATGCTTCTGGAGATGTAATAGTCCCTGCAACTGGTACTTGTCTGTTTGATTACACAAAGTTATATGGCCCTATAAAATATATGGCTGATATTAAATATGGTGATAAGGTTGAACATGTAGCAGTATCAGAAGATAAAACAAGTCTACAGCTAGATATAAACCCAGGTGAAAATATTACTGTTGAAGGATACTACGGATATGAAAAAGGAGATACTACATCCAATAAAGAAACTAAGAATCTATCTGTACAATTAAAGATACAATACCTTCTAGTTCTTCTAGTATTTCTGATGTGGAAGCATGGGCTGATAAATATAACTTTATAAATTTTGAAACTTCACAAGTTGATAATATTGATAATAATAATCCATTCACTGTAAGAGATAATAACAATAATACTTACACATATGGACAAACTATAGACATCAATGATTCTAATTTAAGATTAACTGTTACTTATTATGTAGAGAAAGATTTAAAACTAACATATACAACTACTAACCCAGATAAAGATACAAAAAAATTGAATATACATGTGACATACGATGGTGATGAAAATGATATATCATGGGATTATGGATCATATGATAATTTGAATATTAATCAAAATAATAAAAAACAATTATCTTTAGAAGCAAGAGATGGCATAAAAGATGGTAGCTTCAGAGTAAGAGTTACTGCTAAAGATAAAACACTAACTATAATGGTTAACATTAGTGATGGAAAATTATCTGAAGGCTAAAAAACAATAAAACTCGGTTAATCCGAGTTTTTTATTTCTTATCAGCTTCAAATCCTTGAATATCTATATCGACTTTCTTACATTCGATATTTGTCATAAGCAAGATATTTTCTTTTATTTCGTCTTGTATCTTGCTACATAACTTTACAATATCAATACCCTTTTTAATTTTTATCGCAAGTTTTACATTTAATTCATTATTTTTATTAAACTTGCATGAAACAAAATCTCTATCTTTTTTAGATGGAGATACATTTTTTATATGACTTAAAGCTATAGTAGCGATATCTTGTAGAGCTTTTTCACTTATTGTACAAGAGCCTTTTTCATTCTTAATTAATTCCATAAAAACACCTCTATCAAATTATAGCATTCTTCTTAGACCTTTAGGATATTTATTTTTCATAGTCTTATTAGAACACTTTCCATATCCAATAGAATAATTATGATATGTCAATAAATAATAGTTATTATCTAAATTAGTTTTAAATTCATTACCACTTATATATTTTAAATATTCTTCATCATTTAAATCGTAAGTGTATTTAAAGTATTCTCTTAATGAATTAGCTCTATATAGACAATGACTTGGTTCAAATCTTTTATTCTTAATTGAGCCAATATAAATTCCATATCTTAATACATTACTTTTTAAATCTATTAAGGGATACAAAGATAAGTAGTAATTATCATTATTTTTATATAGATAGTAATTATTAATATTTAAATTATCTCTTATAAAAGTATCAACGATATTATCTTTAACAGTTTTTAATTCTTTGAATGTTGAAGATATTGAATTAGAATCTTTATACATCATACATATAAATTGACCTTCTAGATTATCAAGTGGCGATAACTTTAAAGTTCCTTTAATCTTTGAATTAGAATTCATATCAATACTGATAATATGCATATCAGGATATTTATTTAAAAAATTATTAATTTGATTTTCATCCTCTTCAAAGGCATATGTACATGTTGAATAGATTAATATGCCATCACCTTTTAAAATATCATATGCATTATCTAGAAGCTTTTCTTGAATATTAGCTAATTTATGAATGTTTTCTAGAGAATAAGTATCTAATATTTCAGGATATTTTCTAATCATTCCTTCACCAGAACATGGTGCATCTAAGATAAGTAAATCTGCAAAGTTATTTAATTGTTTAGCTAAAGTATCACAATCCTTATTAGTAACTATCACATTATCTAAACCTAATCTTTCTAAATTAGAAGATAATATTAAAGATCTTGAATAATTTGTATCATTACAGATACATAAACTATTAGGAAATCTATTAAGCGCATTAATACTTTTTCCACCAGGCGCACTACATAAATCAACGATTGTTTTAATATCTTTATCTTTAATAAATGATGTGGTTAAAGATGATTCAATACCTTGAGGATAAATTAAACCTAATTCATATGCTTTGGTTTTGCCAATATTATCATTTAAGTGATAATAACTATCATTAGTTAAATCCGATTTATAATAATCAAAATCTAATAAATTTAAAATATCTTCTTTATTAGCTTTATTAGTATTAAGAAAAAAACCTTGAGTTGGTTCATTATTTAATAATTCAAGGAATTTATTATAATCATTAGGAAAATAATCCTTTATTCTTTCATGGAATAAACTCAAATATATCTCCTTTGTTTAATTTAGTTTTTGTTTCTATATAGAATTTATTATCTTTTATATAAAAACCATCAAAGATACTATCTTTAGGTATTAATACATCATTATAATAAGATTTAGCTTCAATAATTGTTTTAGATTTATTTTTAAGGCATTTTAAGACTGTTAGGACAATTTTATAATCTCTATTTAATAATTTAGACGCAAGTTTAAAATTGCCTTTAGAAATACTATCTTTAATGCGTGATGAAGATACTTTTGAGTTGTAATATTTATATACATCAATTTTAATAGTTTTAAATGAAGAATGTTTTTTTAAATAATTGTAGTTACCTTTAGCTTTATATCCAAAACTAAAATCAAAGCCACATACTAAAGTATCTATATTCAATTTATCTAAATAATTATTAATAAATTCTTTAGGACTAGCACTCATTAACTGTTTATCAAATTTAATAATGATATAGTAATCAAATCCATATTCTTCGATTATTTTTTTAGAATACTTTTTTGAATAAATATGAAGATTTTTATTCTTATTTATGATATCTAAAGGATCAGGATCAAAACTTATTAAAGAAGCTTTTAAATTATTCTTCTTACTTAAAGCTATTGTTTTATCAATTAGTTTTTTATGGCCTAAATGTAGACCATCAAAATAGCCAATACAGGCAATATTCTTATCTAATTTAGGAATAGTATTATTAATTTTTATAGTTTTCACCAAAGACCTCTAACACATTTATAAACATCATTATCTTTTTCATATATTGCATAGACTTCATTATCTTTACAAATTAAAACTCTATTTTCATTAGTACCTAATTTTATGGCTTTACCGTTTTTAATATCATCTATATTATCGTAATTAATAGTTTTATATCTAGTAGATAATAATTCATATAGACTATGTGTTTGATAATAGCCATTTAATACAGTGTTTAAATCATCGCACATATCTAAACTTATATTATCTATTGCGATTCTTTCTAATTTAGATACTGTACCAATAATACCAATCTTATTTAATATATCTCTTACTAGTGCTCTGATATATGTTCCAGATGATACCTTACAAATAAAAGTAAAACCATCATCATGATTTTCTATTAAATCAATATTGAATACTTCTATTTCTCTTTTTGGAAGCTCAACTTCTTTGTTTTCTCTTTGATATTCATATAATCTTTTACCATCTACTCTTACAGCACTAGTTATAGGAACTTCTTGTATCGATTTACCTTTAAAAGATTCTAAAGCATCAATTATTGTGAAAATACCTGGACTGATATAGTCTGTATGTTCAATTATATTGCCATCAATATCTAAGGTATCAGTTTCTATACCAAATAATACTCTACATTTATATGTCTTAGTATCCGAAACTAAAAATTGATTAGCTTTTGTAGCTTTATCATACAAAATAATCATCACACCTGTAGCATTAGGATCTAAAGTTCCTGTATGACCTATCTTTTTAGTATTTAATACTTTTCTTAATTTGAAACAGACGTCAAAAGAACTTATTCCTTGAGGTTTATTAATAAATAACACATTATTCATCCTTAAAATTATAACATGTTATATAATGGGTTTATGTCTGTAAAAAAATTATTAGCTCAAATTAGAAAAGCAGATAATATGTTTTCTTTAGTTGAAGATAAAGATAAGATCGCAATTGGATTGTCTGGTGGAAAAGATTCTTCTTTGCTTTTATATTTGATGCATTTATATAAATATCTATATGAAAATACTTATAATAAAACTTTTGATATTGTAGGAATACATTTGAATTTAAATTTTGGTGAAGATGATATAAAACCATTATTAGATTGGTTTAAAGATTATCCTATAGAAATATATTTAGAAGAATCTAAGATTGCAGATATTTTGAAATTAAATAAAAGAAAAGATAAAATCGATTGCAGTTTATGTTCAACACTTAAAAAAGGTGCTGTAATTAATGCAGCTAAGAAATTAGGTTGTAATAAGGTAGCGTTTGCTCATCATGGAGATGATGCGATAGAAACTTTATTGATGAATATGATCTATGGAGGTAGAATTGCTACATTTGATCCTAAAATGTATTTAGATAATTCAGATACTACTTTTATTAGACCATTTTGTCTTTCTTTTGAATCAGATATTCAAAGAACTTGTAAGCAATTACAAATACCAATTATTAAATCAGGATGTCCAAATGATGGTAATACCAAAAGACAAGATATAAAAGAACTACTACACTCTATTTACCATGAATATCCTGGCGCTAAGAACAATTTCCTATTAAGTTTATACAATAAAGAACAATTAAATCTATACCTAAATAAACTAGATCCTAAGATCTAGTTTTTTATAGATAATATTAGTTGAAATATGAGATCTAAATTGTTATTATAATATCAGTTAGCAATTGCTAACTATAATAAATCTAAAATCCTTATATCCTATGTAAAAAGAATGTTCAATTGAACATTCTTTTTATAATTATTAATTCATTGCTTTTCTTCTAAGAGCTTTACCTATTTCAAATGCTGGGAATGTGCTTAGAGCTAAAGCTACACAAATTAACAATTCTTTTAGTTGGAATGTACCTGGTTCTATTCCAAATACTGTATTTAATCCAGACATATATATAGCAGCTAAAGTAATTACTACAGTAAGAATTACTGCGCCAAATAACCACCAGTTGAAATTCTTAAACATGTCTTTAGAGAAAATTGATTTTGTTTGTGAACGCATATTGATAGCACAGCAGATTTCAGCAAAGTTTACTGTTAAAAATGCCATAGCTATTGCATTAACACAATCTTGTCCACCAAAGAAACCTGATATAGTTCCTCTTTCAATATATAAACCAATAAAGTATGCAGCAAGTTCAATAATAGCAATATAGACACCTTGCCATACCATATCAATACCTGCACCATTTGCGAAAATTCCATCAGAAGAATTTCTTGGTTTTCTCTCCATTACATCGCCTTCTGCTTTTTCCATACCAAGAGCAAGTCCAGGTAAAGAGTCAGTAACCATGTTTATCCATAATAGATGAACTGGAGATAGTAATGTAAAGTTTAATAATGATGAGATAAACATAATGATAATTTCTGATAAGTTAGTTGATAATTGGAATTGAATAACTTTACAAACATTATCATAAATCTTTCTTCCTTCTTCTACTGCATTAACAATAGTAGCGAAGTTGTCATCAGCAAGAACCATATCTGCTACAGATTTAGTAACATCTGTACCAGTAATACCCATGCCTATACCAATATCGGCAGCCTTAATAGATGGAGCATCATTAACACCATCACCAGTCATAGCTGTAACCATTCCTTGAGCTTTCCATGCGTTGACAATTCTTGTTTTGTGCTCAGGTTGAACTCTTGCGTATACTGAATATTGTCTTACTAGTTCAATCATTTGTTCATCAGTATATTGATCAAGTTCACTACCTACGATTGCTTGAGAATCATCTGTAATGATACCTAAATCCTTACCAATAGCCACAGCTGTATCTTTGTGGTCACCAGTAATCATTACAGGTCTAATACCAGCGCTACGACATTGTTTAATAGCTTCATATACTTCAGGACGACAAGGATCTATCATTCCAACGATACCAATAAATACTAAATCGTGTTCTAAATCATCTGGTTCAGTAGATTTTGGAAGATTATCATATCTTCTATATGCAGCACATAAAACTCTTAAAGCTTTAGATGCGAATTCTTTATTCTTATTAATAATTTCTTCTTTTAAAGCATCAGTAATAGGTATTTCACCATTTTCAGATAAATAACCTGTACATCTGTGTAACATTACATCTAATGCACCTTTAGTAAATTGAATATAACCATATTGTGCAGGATGTATAGTTGACATCATCTTTCTATTAGAATCAAATGGAGCTTCAGCTTTTCGAGGTTGTTTATCTTCTAGAGCATATTTAGGTAAACCTAAACTAAATGCATAGTTAACTAAAGCACACTCTGTTGGCTCACCCTTAGAAACACTTTCTCCAGGTAAAATCTCTGCATCTGAACAAAGAGCCATAGCTGTTGCGAGTAAATTCTTATCAGCAGTAAATTCATCAACAACAGTCATCTTATTTTGAGTTAAAGTACCTGTTTTATCAGAACAGATAATATTTGTACAACCTAAAGTTTCTACAGCTGTAAGTTTTCTAATTAAAGCTTGACGCTTAGCCATAGCTGATACGCCAATTGATAAAATGATTGTTACAACAGCAGGTAAACCTTCAGGAATAGCAGCAACAGCTAAAGCAATAGCAGCAATAAATGTATCTAAAGCAGTAGTGCCTAACATTGCAAGATTAAAATCACTTTTATTTATTAAATAAGCTTCAACAACACCTACAATAAACACTAATATACAGATGCCAATAACTAGTTTTGTTAAGAATGCAGATAGTTCTGTCATCTTTTTTTGTAAAGGAGTTAATTCTTTTTCAGCAAGAGTTAAAGCTTGAGCAATTTTACCCATTTCTGTATCCATACCACAAGCTGTAACAATAGCCTTGCCTCTACCATATACAACGGTTGAGCCATTATATAGCATATTATGTCTATCACCTAAAGTGACATCTTCTTTTCCTGTTTCAAGCATTAATAGATTAGCAATCTTATTAACAGGAACTGATTCACCAGTTAAAGCAGCTTCTTCAGACTTTAATGAGTATGATTCAAGTATTCGACAATCTGCAGGAACAGTATCACCTGCTTCAAATACAATCACATCACCTAATACAACATCTTCAGATTTAATAATTTCTATTTTTCCATCTCTTAATACTTTAGAAGTTGATGCCGTCATTTGCATTAAAGCATTCATTGCATCCTCTGCTTTAGTCTCTTGTATTAAGGACATAATAGTATTAATAATAACAACGGCCATAATGACTATTACATCTGCAAATTCAGACATATTAAAGCCATCTTTCATTTGTAATACATTTACTATAGCTTGTATTGCAGCAGCAACTAGAAGCATGATAATCATTGGATCAGCAATAGAATCAAAAAACTTTTTAATTAATGGTGTTTTTTCAGCTTCTTTTAACTTATTCTTACCATTTGCTAGTAATCTTTGATTAGCTTCTTGACTAGTTAAGCCATTTTCAGTTGAATTTAAACTTTTAATAACCTCACTAGCATCACTTAAATAATATTTTTCCATCTTATTCCTTTCTTTAAAAAACAAAAACTCATGTATACATGAGCCTTTAATATACTCATGCATAACATAAAAGTCACACATGAGTCTCGCTTTTTAAGACAGACCAGGTTTATTAAACCGTGCTGTTGGTATGCCACGTTAAACGTTAGCTACTCCCTCATTCTAATATATTCTATTATCAATTGCCCATTTTTTCAATAAAAATAGTAAAATCTACTTATGAAAAGAATCTATCTAGAAATAACTAATGCATGTAATCTAAATTGCCCTTTTTGTACATATGAAAAAGGTAATAATTATTTAGATATTAACACAATAAATAATTATTTAGATCAGATTAAAGAATATTGCAATTATATATATCTTCATATTCTTGGAGAACCCTTGTTACATCCAAACTTCAATGAAATATTAGATTTATTAGATTCAAAACAGATGCATCTACAATTAGTTACAAATGGAATATTATTATATAAATATTCAAATCTATTAGATCATTCATGCCTTAGAAAACTATCTATCTCCTTACATAGCATAAACAACATAGATATTGAAGATAGCTATTTTGATACTATTGATAATTTAATCAAAAACAATGATAAAACAATAGAACTAAGATTCTATGATAAAGATAAATTATCATTAAAACTAAATCAATATTTAAATAAACTAAATGATGAATATAATCTTAAAGATACTAGTAAAAATAACTCATACAAATTAAAAGATAACTTATATGTGTATTTTGAAGACTTATTTAAATGGCCAGACATTAATGATGAAGTTATTAGTTTTAATGGGACTTGTCATGGAGCTATTGATATGATTGGGATTAATACTAATGCTGATGTATGCATATGTTGTCTTGATCCAAAAGCTTACAACAAAATAGGAAATCTTAAAGAAAATAGCTTAAAAGAAATAATAGAATCTAAAGAATATATAAAATATATAGAAGGATTTAAAAATAATAAAATAATATCTGAATTATGTAGCAAATGTACTTATAGATTACGTTTTAAATCATAGATATGTTGAAGAATGATTGATGATTTTATTGATAAAGATATTTCATCATTATTTGAATGTTTAATACAATAACCATCTTTATAGATATTATCTAAGTCATAATAATTAGAAGAAATTATTATTGAATAAGGTTCTTTTAAATTAATATCTAATAATTCATTATCAGAATTAGAAACAAATGGATAAATATTTTGTTTATTATATTTTTTAAAGTAATCATTTAAACTTTTATAAGATTCAATATTACATAAGAATATAGAACCCATAGAAGATCTAATACATCTAGGATCAAAATAATCAATATCACTATTAATCAATACAACATCTTTAAAATCAAAAGATATACAAGATCTAAGTATTGTACCTAAATCACCATAATCATTAAATCCATATAATAACACATGATTATTTGTCTCAAGTTTACTTTTATATTTATCAAATATTCCAATACAATAACAGTTTTCTTTGTTTGATAGTTTATCTATTGTCTTATCATCTATTTCAATTAAAATATTATTTTTATTAGCTAATTCAATTAAATAATCTAGTTGTTTATTTTTTGAAGCTTTATTAGATAATAAAATCTTCTTTATATATTGAGACTTATATTTTAAAGCTTCAATTGTTAAAGACATACCTAAACTATAAGAAGTTGAATCATTAGTATTATATTTATTCATAATTAGATATTATCGCATTTGCAATCCTAATGCCATCTAGTGCACAAGAAATAATTCCCCCACCATATCCTGCACCTTCTCCAATTGGATATAGATTGCTTGTATTAATCGATTGATAAGATTCATTACGATTAATCCTTATAGGACAAGAAGATCTAGTTTCTGGTCCAACCATAATTCCTGAATCAATAAATCCAAGTATCTTTGAATCAAAATCTAATAAAGCTTTCTTTATTATTTTTAAATCGTTTTCATTAAACAAATCATTAAAGTTATATAAAACTGTGCCTAAAGGATAAGTAGATTTAAATATTAATTCATTTAATTCATTATTCATGAAATCTTTAATATTTTGAGAAAGAGCTTTATAAGAATTAGAGTAATTATAAGCTAATTGTTCATAGTGTTTTAAAAAGATAAAGCCATCATCAAATTCATCTTTATTAACTTGTATTAATATAGCACTATTAGCAACACCAGAATCTCTTGAAGAATAAGACATACCATTAGTTACGATAGTATTTTTTTCAGACATTGCAGGAATAACTATTCCTCCAGGACACATACAAAATGAATAAACACCCTTTTCATCTTTATATCTAAGTAAGTATTCATTAGCTTCATTGATAAGATTGTTTGTCTGTCTTTGATTAATTAAAGATTGTGGATGTTCAACTCTAAAACCTAAGGCTATATCTTTTTTAGACATATATATACCTTTTTGTTTAAAAAGACTATAAATTGAATGAGAACTATGACCTGTCGCAAATAAATAATAATCAGCTTGATATTCACCTTTTTTAGTTTTAATCAAACTTATTTCATTATTCTTTATATCTAAATCTATAATCTCTTCTTCAAAATGAAAATCACATCCTTTAGATATTAAATAATCAGTTATCTTAGAAATAATTATTCTTATTTCATCAGTTCCAATGTGAGCATGATTTTCATATTTAATACTTTCTTTTGCGCCATGCTTTACAAAAACATCCAATATATACTCAATATATTTGTTTTTTATTCTTGTGGTTAATTTCGCATCAGAAAAAGTACCTGCACCACCTTCACCAAATTGCACATTAGAGTTTTCATCTAAAATACCTTCTTTAAAGAATTTATCAACATCCAGTTCTCTTTGTTTAATTCTTTTACCTTTTTCAAAAACTGAAACATCATATCCAGCTTCAATTAATCGATATGCCGCAAATATACCTGCAGGTCCATATCCTACAACTATACATTTTTTATTTCTTTTTATATATTCAGCATTTAAATTCTCTTTGTGATATTTCACAATATCTTTAGATAGATATTTATCTTCATTATCAATATCAACTATAACTGAATAAACATATAATGGTTTTTTTCTAGCATCTAAAGATTTTCTTTTTATTTCAAAAGAATTGATAGGATGCTTCAATTTTTTCTCAATTAATCGTTTTAAATCATTTTCATTATGATTTAAATCTAGTTTTAATCCATTTATTAATAGCATTATTCAACACTCTTTAAAGATTCTACCATATCTACTTTACTTAAAGGTTTTCTCATAAATAATAAGACAATACCAGTAAATACAAAAGTAATTATAATTGCATATGAATATGATAATTTAGTTATATTCATACCAAACATAATCATATCCATATTTATAACATTCATGATGAAATGATGCCATACAGTACCTAGAGGAATACCTAATATAGCACCAAATAAAG
>Ga0256405_10003830_pt1 | contig 30112 bp, 22 predicted proteins | sample RumenRJG_02DNA_FD_189096 | JGI IMG/M metagenome (GOLD analysis project Ga0256405, IMG submission 189096) | Bovine rumen microbial communities from Lethbridge, Alberta, Canada - RJG_02 | ecosystem: Host-associated > Mammals > Digestive system > Stomach > Rumen | place: Canada: Alberta...
CCCGACCGCGTCGATAAAATCACGGGCGTAATTGTCGTGTTCCTTCATCCCGGTCGCGACTGCAAACACGTTGGGGTCGAATATGATGTCTTCCGGTGGGAACCCGGCTTGTTCCGTAAGCAGTTTGTATGACCTCCGGCAGACCGCGATCCGCCGTTCGAGCGTATCGGCCTGTCCCTGTTCGTCAAACGCCATGACCAGCGCAGCCGCACCGTAGCGGCGGATCTTGCGGGCCTTTTCCAGGAACGGCGCTTCCCCTTCCTTGAGACTGATCGAATTGACCACGCATTTCCCCTGGACACACTGCAAAGCGGCTTCGATCACTTCCCAGCGGGAAGAGTCGATCATCACCGGTGTCCGGGCGATTTCAGGCTCTGCGGCAGCGGTCAGCAGGAATTTGCACATGACATTTTTGGAATCCAGCAGGGAATCGTCCATATTGACGTCGATGATCCGGGCGCCGTTTTCGATCTGCTGCCGGGCAATTCGCATGGCTTCCGCAAAATTATTGTCCCGGATCAGATTCAGGAACTTCTTCGATCCGGCCACGTTGGTGCGTTCGCCGATATTGATGAAATTGGTTTCCTTCGTCACCACCAGCGGATCGAGTCCGGCAAGACGGAAATGTTTTGCAACCGGTTTCGGCCGGTGCGGGGCGATCCCCTGCAGCGCTCCGGCGATCGCGCGGATATGATTCGGATTGGTCCCGCAGCAGCCGCCGGCGATATTGAGCAGTCCGCGTTTCGCCAAACCTTGCAGGACGGCAGCCATTTCTTCCGGGGTCTGCGTGTAACGGCCCATTTCATCGGGCAGCCCCGCATTCGGGTGGGCGCTGATCCGGACCGGACAGATCGAAGCAAGTTCTTCGATGTGGGGAGCCATTTCCGCCGCACCCAGTGCGCAGTTGAATCCCACGCTCAGCAGGTCGCGGGCATGGGCCACGGAGATCATGAACGCTTCCACATTCTGCCCGGCCAGCAGCCGTCCGCTGGCATCGCTCAAGGTGGCGGAGATCATCAGCGGCATCCGCAGTCCGCGTTCGGCCAGTGCATCCTGGATCCCGTAGATCCCCGCTTTGCAGTTCAAGGTGTCGAATATGGTTTCCAGCATCAGGATATCCGCGCCGCCGTCGATCAGACCCAGCGCGGCTTCCTTGTAAGTGGCAGCCAGTTCGGCAAAAGTTACATTGCGGAACGCCGGATTGTTGACATCCGGCGACATGGAGGCGGTGCGGGACGTCGGGCCGATGGAACCGGCCACGAAACGGGGCTTTTTCGGGTCCTTCGCCGTATATTCATCGGCACAGCCGCGGGCAATGGCCGCTCCCGCTTTCGCAATGCTGTAAACCTGATCCCCCAGTCCGTATTCCGACTGGGATATGATATTGGCACTGAAGGTGTTGGTCTCGATAATGTCGGCCCCCGCATCCAGATAAGAATAATGAACTTTCCTGACCGCATCCGGACAAGTCAGGCACAGGATGTCGTTATTTCCTTTCAGCGGGATCTGAGAATTCCGGAAAAGGTCCCCGCGGAAATTCTCTTCCGTCAACCCCTGTTTCTGCAGTTCCGTGCCGGTTGCGCCGTCAAGGATCAATATCCTGTCCGTCAAAGCTTCCAGCAGCCGGTCGGTATTCAAGTGTTTCATCGCAACAGCCCATTTTGCCCAAATTGAAAAATCAGATTAAATTTTTTATAATATAATGTTTTTTTTGTATTTTTCCAGTTGAGGCAGTTTAATTTCGGGAAAATAGACAGGAATGTTCCCGCAATTACGATCGGGAATAATATCTTTATCCGGATTCCGGCATCTGTTTTATTTGCAGCGGAATAAATAAATGATCCGGAAACTGTCCGGCAGTTCGACTCTTTTTTCAAGTTGAAAGAATTTTGTAAAAGCCTGCTCAAATCCGGCCCGGGTATAGTCGGGGAAAATATCTCTGCGGCATTTCAGCAAACATTGCGCCCGCGGATCTTCTTTCGGAACAAATTCAACGATGACGCACGGCGAAAGTTCTGCCAGCCAGGAAGCAATTTTATCCAGCGGCACGTTGCCTGAAATAGCCAGATGATGTATGACAGCCAGCATCATGATGCAGTCAGGTTTTCCCCTTTCCGACAGAGACTTTCTTTCCCTGGAGGCAAAGCCGATCCCACCGGAGGGATTGTTCAAATCAAGGATCAGGGGAAGGATATTTTCCCCGTATTTTTTCCCATGCCGGTAATTGTTTTCCACGGCATCGGGATCGGAATCAAATGCGGCGGCCAGTTCCGTGCCCGGATTCAAGGCAAGTCGGGTATAATATCCGTCATTGGCTCCAAAATCCCAGATACTCCTGCCTCCGGCCATTTGCAGTAATTGTTTTACTGCGTTAATTTTGCCGGATGCCGCGGCCACAGAATAACTCGTATGGGAATGATAGGCGCCCCAGTCCGATCCGGCACTTTGATAATCCAGTTTTTCAATCGCCGCTTGAAGATGCCGGATCAGGCGTATATGGTGTTTCCGCGGAAGCGGAGAGAGTTGATTTCCGGATACGGCCTTATCATGATCTCTTTCGTGTTTCCGGATGGCTTTTGCATGCAGCCGGATATGAACCAGCGAGGCAAAACCGCCCCTGCCGTGAAGCAGTTTGTCCGCAAGATCCAGTGGGATCCCGTCCGGATACACCCGCAGCAGTTGATTCAAACGGATGTCACTGTGCCGCATCAGCATCAGCGGAGCCAGAAAATGACGGCAGAACTGCCCGTAGGCATTCCAGTGCGCTCCGTCTTCATAAGATTCAAACGACAGAGTGTCTATAAATATCGGCCGACAGCCGATAAACTGGACATTATACGCAGAAGCGTCCTTCAGAATCATCCCGAAATCAAGTGCGGCCAAATGAATCTGCAAAGTCAGCAGTGCCGCATCTTTCAGCATCCCGAACGACCATTCATACGGATAAGAGATCAACGGGATACGCTGCGGCCGGATGACCAGTCCTTCCGATTCCGGAATTTCCCCGGGTTTTTCCTGGTGCGGAAGAAGCATTCCCCTTTTGACCAATGCTTTGTACAAACCGCTCCCGATCATCTTCCGATAAACCGGAAGATAAACCGGATTGATGCGGCGGAATATCTCGCCGTTTTCCGAATATACATATCCGGACGGATCCCGGAAAGATGCGGGATCTCTCATTTCAAAAAGCCGTTCTCATCAATTTTGGGATCCTCTTTCTCCGGGGAGACAGCTTCCGCCGAAGAAACGGATTTTTTACTTCGGAACAGTGCTTTCACTTTCCCGGAAGTCGTCGCCCAACTGATAGCACAGGCGGCAGCCACGGCAGCAGCGGATTGGAACAGAAGTGATCCGAAACCTGGATCAATGTACATGTTTTTCTCCTTTTTTAAGATATTGGCAATTGTTGGAACCGACATAATGATTGATCAGATAGCGGCTGATGTTCAGAGGTGTCTCCTGTATGACGTCTTCATCCCCTTCTCGGAGCGAAGGCGGGATTCTTACCGCACTTATGACGTGATTCCAGAGTTCCACAGCCGGGCATTCTTTTCCGAAACAACGGCGGAATTCCTCCGGCAAAAATGTGTGAAGTCCATGATCCCCCTGTATGACAATGACAGCATCCGGATCGCTTCTCAGAATGGTTTCGATGTGTTTCCGAACCTGTTTCGATGTATATTTATGTTGAGGTGAATATGCCATGGGTCCCTTTTCCCCGGCATAGATTCTGCCATCATGGCGTCTGCCATTCTCATCATACAGAAAGGGTTCATGTGTTTGATCCTGAAAGACGACAACCAGTTTCGGCGACTTTTTGCGACATACCGAGGCCAGTTCACCCTGAATATCGTATTGCTTCGCTATATGGGATGCGTTGCCGTCGATTTTAAAAGCACTTTCTCCCTGAGTTGAAACGGCTTGCATATCAAGCAGCAGGGGCAGCAGATCCGCCATCTTGTCAAAAACCGATCTGACAAAATTTTCCAGCTGAAAAAAATCCGCCAGTTTAGCCGGATTCCATTTTTTTCTGCGAAAATTGTAAATATAGAAATTCGGCACATCCGGAACAATATGAATGTCATATCCCCGTTTTTCGAAAGCCATATATAATTCATTGTCATGGACCCGATACCAGCCGAGAAACAGTCCATAGTAATTCATGTTAAGAAAAACCTGCAGGGCTTTTTCATGTGTGGAAAATAATTGCGCCAGGGTCGTATCATAGAGTTTTGGACACATCAGAACGGGAATAGCGCATGCCGTCCGGTGAGCTGCTTCGAACTCCGCATGCTCGTTGATGATAAAATCACTATCAACAAGAAAATTCCGGAAAGAACGCTGTTCGTCATGGTAATATTTTCGAAAGGAGTCAAAACCAAGCATACCATCGCAATGGATCCAGTAAATGTCAGGCTGCGGCAGTCGAGACTCCACCACCGGATGCCAATAGTCTTTGAAAATGTCTTTCGGTTTTTGCATGGCAATCGGAATCACTTGATACAACTGGAGCCCAATCAGCAGAACCAGAGCTGTTAAAAGAACTGCTTCCGCTTTCCCCTGAATGCGGAACCGCCTGCGGGGAATGTATCTGCACAGAAGAAACGCAGCGGCTCCGCCAAGAATCAGATAACTCGCAGTCATTCCGTGCGATATAAAATTATACATCAATTTACAATATGGCTGATAGGAAAAAAACATGGAGGTCATCAGAATCGACAGAAAAAAAGACAGCACGACATTTCGGAAAATCACAGCACTGGCGGCAAACACGGACAATGAACAGAACATGATGATGCAGGCAATGACGAACACCGGCGTGAAACGGACCAGCTGATAGTTCCTCAGATAAATATGAAACATCACTGCAAACGGAATCAAACTGGAAATGACAGCCGGTCGGAAATAAAAACGATGCAGCCTGCATCGGATTGCCGCAAGATTTTCATGAACCATCTTCAAAACTCCAGAATCTCTTCCGGTTTACAGCACAATGCAAGGGCGTATTTCTTTGCTGTGGCTACATTATGCAGACCTTTTTTTTCCGCACGGCAGACAGAAGCTCTTGTGATATTCAGGCGTCTGGCAAGTTCCGATGGACGAATATTGCACCGTTCTCTTACTTTGAACAGTTTTGTCATTCTATACTCCTGTTTATATGAACGTTTATATAATTTATATCAATATTATAATATTTTCAAGTAAAAAAAATAATTTTTTCAAAAAAAACTTTGATTTATAAAAATTATCGGATATGTTGTTAAGTAAAAAGTTAACATAATATGTGAAACGTAACGTATGGACAAGATCAAACAAGACTTCTTGAACGCACTTCAAGATGCTGTCGCCGAGGTCGGTTCTCAAACCCTTCTGGCGAAAAAGGCCGGTATGCATCAGAGCCGCATATCAGGGTATTTGTCGGGACGTTACCAATTTGACAATATCACAGTGGGAACTCTTTGCAAACTGTTTCCGAAAATCATGATCCTTTTCAATACCGACAGGAAACATTCATCCAGCCTGGAAGAAGAAATGGAACAAATATTACTGTCGCGCTTTCGCCAACTCCCCCCATCGGAAAAAATCAAGTTTTTAATCAACTTGTCAGATAAGACCGGCGAAAAATAAAGTTTTCGGCTGACAATTCTTTTGGCCGCTTTAATCCACATAACGAACTTGCGGATTGTTTTCAGCAAAAGGGCAATGAATCCACACGCTTGCGGATGTTTTTTCAAACGCAGGCAGAACCATTCGATCCATTTGTGAAAGTTGCCTCAAACAATCTTTTTTTCAATTATTTTCCAGAGTAAAACTTGAATTATCAGCGAAATAAATATATAGTGAAGAAATGCGTTTCACCAAAAAAGGAGCATACCCAAATGAACGAACAGGAACTTCTGCTTCAACTGAATGAAAAATTCAAACAACCCAGCCTGACCTTCGGCTTCTGGAAAGATTCCCGGCTGCCGACCGCGTATATCGCCAATCGTTTCTGCCGCGGCGCGGTGACGCTTTACGGGGCGCATGTCCTTTCCTATATTCCAGACGGACAGAAAGATCTTCTGATGGTCTCGGAAAAGAGTTTGTTTGAACCGCCGATAGGGATCCGCGGCGGCATTCCGGTCTGCTGGCCGTGGTTCGGACCCGATCCCGCGCCGCCCCACGGCATTGCCCGGATCCAATTCTGGGAACTGAAAAACGCCGTTTCACAGCCTGACGGATCCGACACGCTGACTTTTGAACTTACTGTCACTGATCCCCACGAACTGACCGTTTCGCTGGAAGTCAATTTCGGCGCGGCACTGACCGTTGCCGTGACTACGGTCAACAATGGAAAAACCTCCTATCTGCTGGGTGAAGCGATCCACACTTATTTCAAGGTCGGCGAGATCGAAAAAACCCTGATCCGCGGTCTTGGCGGCGCCACGCTGGACAACCGGCTGACCAAACAAAGCTCCATCGCACCGGATGTTTTCGGTTTTCAGGAGGAAACGGACAATATCTATCATTCCGACGCGACGGTCATGATCGAAGATCCGGTCCTGAAACGCAAGATCAAAGTGGAAAAGCAATTTTCACGCGACACGGTGGTATGGAATCCCTGGATCGCCAAATCCCAAAAGATGGAGAATTTCGGCGACGAGGAATATCATGGAATGGTCTGCGTGGAAGCGGCCAACTGCTTCGGTCACCGGGTCGACCTGGCACCCGGAGCTAAACACACCCTGATCCAGAAAATTTCGACATCGGCATTGTGAACAAATCAAATCGACAAACCAAACCTCAGGAGAATAAAATGAATGATAAATTGTTCCGCGCGGCGGAAAACCACAAGAGTTCCGGCTGGTATCTCGATGGCGGGAGCATTGAACTGTTCCTTACGGAACACGGCGGCAAACATGCGCCGGTAACCTTTTTTGCCGATTCGGATAAACCCGTTCAGCCCTATTACCAGTCCGACTGGCAGGACAGTCAGCCGGATCTTTCCGCGATCCCCCTGCTCCAGAACCTCCGCGGCGATTTCTTCTGCCTGCCGTTCGGCGGCAATGCGGAACCCTATCAGGGCGAACAGCATCAGTGCCACGGCGAAACCTCCGCCATGGTCTGGAAAATGACCAAAGCCGAAGAAGAAAACGGCAAACGCTCTTTCGCCTTCGAAATGGATACGAAGATCCGCCCCGCGCATGTGGTCAAGGAGATCGAAATGCGCAAGGGACAGTCCGCTTTGTATATCCGCCATACGGTCAGCGGCATGTCCGGCAAAATGCCTTACGGACATCATGCGATCCTCGAACTGCCCAAGGCCGGTGAGAAAATGTATTTTTCGGCCGGAAAATTCGATCTGGGCATGACTCCGACCTCCACTTTTTCCGATCCGGCGAACTGGGAATACCAGTATCTCGCGTCCGGCGCGGAATTCACTTCGCTCAAAGCCATCCCGACCCTGTTCAAGAATCCGGCGGAAGCGGATTATTCCGTTTATCCGTCCCCGGTCGGCTATACCGACCTGTTCTCGCTCTTCAAGAAAGCAGGCAAAGAACCGGCGTGGTCGACTGCGGCTTATACGGACCGCGGATACCTTTTCTATTCGCTGAAGAATGCCGCACTGCTGCCGGCAACCACCATCTGGGTGGCCAATTCCGGCCGTTATGAATTCCCGTGGAACGGCACCGGGTGCTGCTTCGCCATCGAAGAGACCTGTTCCTATTTCGCGGACGGCCTGAAACCTTCGGTCGAAGAAAATCTGCTGAACCGCAAAGGCTGGAAGACCTGCGGCGAATTTCAGGCGGACCGTCCGTTCACGCTCCCGGTCATTCAGGGCGTGGTCCGGATCCCCGCCGGATACACCAGAACCGCTTCGGCGGAATTTGCCGACGGCAAAGTCATTTTCCGTGACGAAGCCGGTCTGACGGCCAGCGCCGACGTGGATTGGAAATTCGTGATGGCGTGAGGGATCCGGCGGATATCATGACAGAAAAACTTCCCGCATCATTGCATTTTGTCGGCATCGGCGGAATCGGCATGAGCGGACTGGCCCAGATGGCCCGTTCGCTCGGCTGCCGGGTCTCCGGCAGTGACCGTGCGGTTGACAAACCGGAAAACGCGACGATCTTCGGAGCGCTCCGCGCACAGGGAATCGAACTTTATCCGCAGGACGGATCCCGTTTCAAACAGCCGGATCTTCCGGATGCGCTGGTTTATTCCACGGCGATCGAAAATGACAATCCGGATTTTCAGTCGGCCGGTGCCCTGCCCCGGCTGCACCGGTCGGAAGCATTGAAACTGGAAGTTGCCGCGCTGCATTGCCGCCATACCGCTGCCGTTACCGGCACCTGCGGAAAAACCTCCGTCAGTTCCTGGCTGGCGGAAGCGCTGTTCGAACTGGGACAGGATCCCGGGGTGCTGGCCGGAGGTCTGGTCAATGCGTTCCGCACTGAGGATGCCGCAGGCAATTACCGCCACGGCTCCGGACGATATTTCGTATTGGAAGCGGATGAAAGCGACAAGAGTCTGCTCAATTACGGTGCGGACAGTGCCATGATCCTGAATATCGGGACCGACCATTACCCGAAAGAGGAATTGGCCCGGGTCTTCTGCGCATTCCTGCAGGGGGTCCGTCAGTTCGCCGTTGTGGAACTTGCAGCCTACCGGCTCATCCGCAGTCAGGGCGGAACGCTGCCGGAACAGCTGAAAATCATCCTGTTCACCGACGATCCCGAAGGTCCGGATACGGAAGACGGCCATGCGGTTTTTCATCTGGCGTCCTACCACTCCGGCCCGGAAGGGGCAACGGCAGAATTCCGTCATGCTCCGAGACCGGTCCAACTGCGCGGACCGGGCCGGCATCAGGCAGTCAATGCGCTGGCGATCTATGCGGAACTGCTGGAACTGGGCATGGAGAAGGAAGCGGCCTTGTCCGCACTGGAAAAATTCCATGGGGTCTGGCGGCGGTTCGATCCGGCCGGAGTCAGCCGGAACGGAGTCCGTTTTTATGACGATTATGCGCACAATGCGGAAAAAATCATTTCGTGTCTGAAAGCCGGACAGGAACTGGCCGGGAACCGGGGCCGGGTCATTGCCCTGTTCCAGCCGCACGGTTTCGCCCCGCTCGGGTTCATGCGCGAAGAACTTTTCCTGCAGCTCGAAAAGCATTTGCGGCCCGATGATATTTTCGGCCTGCTTCCGGTCTATTATGCGGGCGGAACAGCCTCGTTCAAGCCGCAGTCGTCGGAAGTGGCTGAAGACTGGAAAAAACGGGGGACCGCCCATTACGAATACTTGTCCGACCGTGCCGCCGCGCTGCAACTGGTCCGGAAGGACGGACGGCAAGGCGATGTCGTGCTGGTCATGGGCGCCCGGGACAACTCGCTTTCCACCTGGGCAAAGGAACTGGCAAAGCGATCCGGTTCAGACGGAGAACAAATATGAAAACCAAACCTTTTTTTATCTTCCTCGGAGTTGCCGGAGTCTGCTGTCTGCATGCTGCAAACGCCGATTCCCGGATCATTACCGCGGACGGGCGGGAGATCAAAGCCGTCCAGGTAGAAGTGCGTGACAACGGCGATCTGGAATACTTGCTGCCGGGCGGGAAAACGAAAAACCGGATCGCACGGGGGCGTTACCGGTATGCCCAGATCCCCAAACCGGCTTCGATCACGGCCGCGGACCAGAAATTCCGCGAACAGCAGTGGAAAACTTCGGCTGCGCTGTACCGGAAGGCCGGGACCGATTACAAACTGCTCGGATGGAATGCTTACTGTGTCCGGATGGAGGCGGAATCCCTGAACCGCTCCGGCGAAAAAGATCAGGCGGTCAAACTGCTCCGGGAACTTCACGGCGAGCGGGAAATGAATCCGGAACAGGCCCGGGAACATGCGCTGGCCGACAATCTGCTGGCGGGATTGCTGATCGACCGCAAATTGTATTCCGAAGCGGAAGCGATTTTGGATCGACAGATCCGGAGGGATGATCCCGATCTGGCTTTTTCTGCCTATTTCATGAAAGCGGTGATCCTTCAGGCACAGAGAAAAAGAAAAGAGGCTGCCGTTCTTTTTTATCAGACAGCCTTGCTTTTTCCTGCGGACCCGCATCGCCCGGAAGCGTTGTATAATGCCTGGAACCTGCTTTCGGAATTGAAGAGGCCGGAAGCCGCGAAGATCGGAGAACTGTTGAAACGCGATCACCCGGACAGTTCCTTTGCGAAACAGGTCTCATTTTGAAATCGAAAAAAAGCTTGAATATTTTCAGTTTCACTATTGAAAATAAATAAAGCAAGAGTAAATTGCCTAATAAAATAAAAAACGGAGGATTTTACATGAATAAAAAACTGATCGTTCTTTTGGGCGGCGCCGGTGCGGTTCATCTGGTTGCCGGGGGGCTTTTTCTCGCAGGCGGATGCGCACAGGAGGATCCCCCGATGCCTCCGGGAATTTATGTTCCCAGACAGCAGCGAACTGAAACGCCGCAGTCCAATAATACCGTTACGCCAGTGACGGAACCGGTCAGCGAACCCGTAGCCGAACCGGAGAAACCGGAAAAAGTCAGACCTCAGGAAACGAAGCAGGCGGAAAAAGACAATGGACAGGGCGACAGGGTATATATTGTCATGAAAAATGATTCCCTGTGGCTGATCGCCCGGAAAAACGGTTTGCTCATCGAGGAACTTGCCTCTTATAACAACCTTCCCGCCAACGCAAGACTGAAAGTCGGACAGAAAATTTACATTCCGGCTGCCGGAACCGTGGCGATCAAGGGAAAACCGGCAAAAAAGGATAATGCACAGAAGAAAGGCAGCGCTCCCGCCAGAAAGAAAAAAGGCGGAGCCAAAGCCGCACCGGCTGCAAAAACAAAACTGCCGGCCGATGGGATCTACACTGTCAAAGCCGGAGATAATTTCTCCCTTATCGCCAAGCGTCACGGCCTGAAGGTTTCCGATCTTCTTGCAGCCAATCCGGGTATTGATTCCAGCCGGCTGAAAGTCGGACAGAAAATCCGTCTGACCGCCAATGCGGCCGCGATCCCGGGAAAGAAGAAAGCCGGCAGAAAACCGGCAGCGAAAAAGAAGGCGTCCCGCTCTGCGGCACCCGCAGCGGCGGCTGACAGTTCAAAGGGTGTTCCTGCTGAAAAGCAAAAACCGGCCCCTTCCGATGGAGATGATCTGCTGAGCAAGGTGGATGACATCAAAACGGACAAAGCCGCGGAAGCTTCCTCTGACGAAGCATTGAAAACAGTCTCTTCCGACTCGTCGAAATTTGCTCCGGAAAAGGATCAGATCATTGCCGAAGACAATGGCCGGACCACAATCGTGGTGGGAGAAAACACGACCCTGGACGCATTCTGCAAAAAATATCGTGTCTCGCCGGAAAATGTCAAAAAATTGAATCCGGACGCAACCGGAAAAATCAAAGCCGGGACCCGTATTCGTCTGCTTGGAGCGGAAGGCTGATATTTTCAGGATCTCTTCTTCTGTTCCGGAATGCAAAATTTTTCGGTTAGTTTATCTGCGCAAAAGAAAATTCTGACTGCGGTTTTCAGTATTTTTTTTGCTGCTGCAGTTTTCTTCTGCCAGAATAATCATCTCTTTCAGCCGCTGAAAAATGAATTTTTCTCTTTCCTTTTTTCGGCGGCAGCGTCTGCAGTATTTTCCTTTTCTTTTCTGCTTTGTCCGGGACGCAAGAAGCCATATTTCATCTTTGCGCAGTTTCTGTTCGTTTCCGTTCTGGTTTTCCTGCTTTATCTTATCACAGGAAAGAAAATCTATCCTCTGATAAGGATCCTGATCATGCTGTCGTCTGCAGGCTGGATCGCCGGGCTGCTGCGGGATCAGTTCTGCAAGCCGGTCCATTTTATGCTTGCCGGCTGCGCGGGGTCATTCGCCGGGTTTCTTTCCTGCAGGCTGCTTTCCCCTTATTCCGATTTGAAAACGGGGCTGTTTTTCGCTTCCCTGGCGCTTCTTCTGTGGACCATGACCCGTCTGACCGGTCACCGCAGAGACATCTCGGTCGCAGGCAGAATATTGCTGATGCTCCTCTGGCTGCTGTTTGTCCTGCGGATCATTGCCGCCGTCCAGGCGGAGCATGAGCAGAAACGAGTTCGATGCAACCGGAACGAACCTCTTCAGCCGTCATTGCAGATGACCGCCTTGCTGCAGCCGGACAAGAAAGACCTGCAGGTCCTCGCGATCAGCGATGATCGGGAGATGCTGAAAAAACTGGGGGATTCCCCTCTGCTCAAAAAGTTGACTGTCCTTTCTCCTGAATATGGGGGCGTTTTCCATCAGCTGAACATTATGCCGGAGGATCATGACCTGATCATCCTGCAGACGCCCTTGCCGGACAGTTTGTATGCGGAAAAATTTTACCGTTTTCATTTTTATCAGCTTCTGAAGGACCATCTTGAGCCGCACGGAGTATTGGTGCTCCGTCTTCCGGAAGAGGCCATGCACTGCCGGAAGAAACATATTCTGGATCTGTATGGTTCGGCGGGTGCGGTTTTGAAACAGGTGTTTCCGGTGATAAAACCGGCGGGGCCGGATTCGCTGATGCTCCTGTGCGGCGGGGAAAACGTTACAAATTCTCCGGAGGAACTGAACCGGAGGGCAAAAAGGCTGCTGCCGGATTCCGCCGGACTGCCGGAAGGTGTGTTCCTGATGAGCACGCAGGAAGAGATTCGGGAACAGGAAGAAACCTTTCGGGTCGCGGTCCGCCGTTCGACCGTGATGAACGGACAGACAGTACGAAACGATCTGCTCTGGAAATGTATCCGGAGTCATCCGGCCATCGATCAGACCGGGATCGGAATGCTGCTGGATTTGCTCCGGGAAAATCTGCTGTATGTGCTGTTCGGCTTGGTGGTCCTGCTGCTGATCGTCCGCTATTTCTGTTCAGGGCAAGTGCAGGAAAAACGGAACTGGCTTTCCATGGAAAACGGGATGTTCACGGGGCTGGTCCTGCTCCTGCTGCTGATCCCGTTCCAGCAGATTTCCGGCTGGCTGGATATGAATTGGCATATGCTGTTTGCCATGCTGTTTTTTTCCGCTTTCTGCGGACTGCTGGCGTCTTCCGGAAAAAAACATTCGCTTCTGCAAATGAAACTGATGTTCGGATTTACCGTGCTGGTGCCGATTTGTGCGCTGACCTTCCTGCGCGGACAAACGGCTGAACCGTTCATCTTTTATCTGTTGACCGCATACACAGGATATACGGCGGGAGCGATATGCGGCGATATCCGCTCGGAAATTCCGGCGGTCCTGCTGGGGTTTGCGCTTGGACTGGTTTTCGGTTCGGTTCTTTACTGGCTGCCGGGGGGCATGGTTTTTGCGGTCATTCTGGCCATTTTGCTGAGGATCCCGCCGATCGCAGCAGAAAATTTGCAAAAACAATTTGACAAATGCAAGAGAAAAGTATAATATATGCTGCAGCCTTCTGACGGCTGCCGAATGTGTAAGGAGATTGGAAGATGAGATTTTGGATCGCAGTGTTGCTGGTGCTGGTTTCTATTGTCCATGCGGATGAACGGAAGATCGGCAAGGAGACCCGGGTGGATTCCGTTCTGGCCTCGGTCAATGGGGAACCGATCACCCTGCTGGACGTCATGCTGGAAAGCGGACGGGAAGAGATGCGGCTGGCCAGTCTGTATTCCGGAGCCAGACTTTATTCCGCCATCACCGAGCACCGTAAAAAAGTCATTGACAGCATCATCATCCGCAAACTGGTTTATGCGAAATATCTGGAAAAACCGTTCCCCATAGACAATCAGCACATAGAACGGATGATCGATTATCTGGCGCAGACCATCGGCGGCGGCAGCCGTGACGGACTGATCAAACGGGCGGAAGCGCTGGGAACCACGATGAAGGAGCTGAAGGAAAAGTCCAAGGAAAAGATCGCGGTGGATATCCTGCTGGCCGAATATTGCGACCGTCCGGTCTATATCACTCCGAAGGAAATTTTTGAATATTATCAGAAAAACGGTTCGGAATGGCTCACTCCGGCACGTTATTCCCTTGAACTGCTTCAAATCGCCCGCAACGGCGGCCGTTCGGGTCCTGATCCGAAAATCGCCTGTCAGAAATTGAAGGAACAATTGAAAAACGCAGACCGGAATCTTTTCACCCAGCTGGTCCGTGCCAATTCGGATGCGGCCAATGCGGAAAGCGGCGGAAGCGTCGGAATGGTGGATGAGGACAAACTCCGTCCGGAATTCGTGCAGGCTGTCAAAAAAATGAAGCCTGGCGATATCGCCGGGCCGCTGGAAACCCCGGAAGGGTTCTATTTCATCCGTCTGGACAGCATCAAACCGGATGAAAAGATCCCCTTCGAAAAAGCTGCGCCGGAGATCCGTTCCAAGCTGGAGTCGAAGCGCAAAGAGGAACTGCGCAAAGCATACGGGGAAAAGATCAAGAAACAGGCGCTGATCCGGTATTATTTCTGATGAAAGGACTTCCGGACAGCAGGGCTCTGAAGATCTTTCAAGGCATGGCGGCTCCGCTGCTGTCCTGGTATTCGCCGGATGTCCGCCAGATGCCGTGGAGATCGGTGCCTCCGGCCCCATATCATGTTCTGGTTTCGGAGATCATGCTGCAGCAGACCCGGGTCGAGACGGTGAAACCGTATTTCAGGAGGTTCATTGCCGAACTGCCGTCCATCGATGCCCTGGCGGAAGCTCCGGAAGAACAACTGCTCAAATTGTGGGAAGGACTCGGCTATTATTCCCGGGTCCGGAACCTGCAGAAAGTTGCGCGGGTTGTCATGAAGGAATATGGCGGACAGCTGCCGGCAGACCGGGACAGTTTATTGAAACTGCCCGGCATCGGGGAATACACCGCCGGAGCGATCGCATCCATTGCTTTCGGATCGCCCGAACCGGCGGTGGACGGCAATGTGCTTCGGGTCTGCGCCCGGTTGTTGAGCTGTCATCTTCCGGTTTCGGATCCGTCATTCCGGAAAGAGATCCGGGAACGGCTGAAAAAAGTTTATCCACCCGGTCATGCCGCCGAGTTCACCCAGAGCATCATGGACCTTGGCGCGATGGTCTGTCTGCCCGCCACTCCGAAGTGCGGGGAATGTCCGCTTCGGGAAATATGTCTTGGTTTTCGCTCGGGCGAAGCCCCTGCCCTGCCGGTCCGGGCCAAAGCCCCGGCGCGAAAAACGGAACAGTTCACGGTATTTCTGCTGCATACACAAGACGGGAAAACCGCTTTGCGCAAACGGCCTGATTCCGGTATTCTGGCCGGGTTGTGGGAATATCCTTCGGAAAAGGGCTTTCTGACGGTGAAACAGGTCCGGGCATGGCTGGAGAAACATGGACTTTCCGCGGAGAAGATCAGCGATGCCGGCACCAAAAAACACATTTTCACCCATCTGGAATGGGATATGAAAGCCAAACGGATCCTCTGCCGCCGGGAGAATAGTGAATTTACCTGGGCGACACCGGAAGAGATCAGGGATGTCTACTCCCTTCCGGGCGCTTTCCGCAAATTCGACATCCAATGATCCTTATTCGATATTGACCGGATTTTCCCGCTCCAGCCGTTCGATCTCGTGCTGGATCTCGTGCGGCGATTTCTGATGTTTTGCCAGCAGCAGATAAGCGATCGGGATCACGAACAGCGTCAGGAAACAGGCACTGGATCCGCCGTAAAAGACGACGGCGCCGAGGCATCTCCGGCTGACGGCTCCGGCACCGCTGGCCAGCAGCAGCGGAATGGCGCCGGCCACGGTGGAAATGCCGGTCATCAGGATGGGCCGCAGCCGCAGTTTGGCGGCGGAAAAGACCGCTTCTTCGAAATCATACCCCTTGTCGCGGAGCTGATTGGCAAATTCCACGATCAGGATCCCGTTTTTCGCAGCCAGACCGATCAGCATGATGATCCCGATCTGCGTGTAAATGTTCATGGTCATATCCAACATCATCAGAGCGGCAATGGCCCCGATCATGCCGAGCGGGACCGTGCACATGACCACCAGCGGACTGATGAACGATTCGAACTGGGCGGAAAGCACCAGGTAGGAAACCAGCAGAGCCAAAGCAAAAATGAACAGCATGGAACTTGTGGTTTGTTTCAAGTCCTTTGACTGACCCTTGTAGGCGATCTGGGCGTGTTCCGGAAGAACTTCGCGCGCGGTTTTCTCCAGAAAATTCAACACGTCGCTCAAGGCATATCCGGGCGCCACGTTCCCGCTGATGGTGATGGCCCGCATCCGGTCATACCGGTTCAGCTGGCCGGCATCGCCGATTTCCTTGATCTTGACCAGATTGTCCAGCGGGACCAGTTCGCCGGAAGTATTGGACCGGACATAAATATTGCTCAGGTCGGTCGGGGTGGCGCGGCTGAAACGGTCCGCCTGCAGCACTACGTCGTATTCCTGTCCGCGGTCGAGGAAGGTGGTGACTTTCTTGGAACCGAGCATGGTTTCCAGGGTCGTTCCGATCACCTTAGCCTGGACGCCGAGTTCATTGGCACGTTCGCGGTCCACTTCCACATGCAGCTGCGGCGTGGTTTCCTTGTAATCGTAATCGATATCGGTGATACCCGGATAAGTTTTGGCTTTTTCCAGCATGATGTCCCGCCAGCGGACCAGTTCCTTGTAATCCGGACCGCCGATGACAAACTGCACGGGATTGCCGCGGGCGCCGATCCCTTTCGGCAGGAAAGGCTGAAGTTTCAGCATGGGGATCTTGTTCAGTTTGCCGCGGAGCGATTCCATCAGCTGCTGCGAGGTGCGTTTCCGTTTGGACCAGTCGGCCAGTTCCAGCATGGCGAATCCGCGGTTGGCCGCGCCCTGACTGTCGCCGAAACGCGGCACCACCACCATCAGGGTGACGCCCTCTCCCGATTCCACGACCGGATAGACCACGTTCATCATCTGGTAGGAGGCATCGTTCATGGTGTAGAAATTCGTTCCTTCCGGAGTCAGCATCCGGATATTGACCATGCCGCGGTCCTCCAGCGGTTCATAATCGGCGGGCAGCCGCTGCCATCCCCAGGCCATCAGGATGCAGACCGAAAGGAAGATGGAAGCAGTCAGATAAGGAAGCCGGGCAACGCGCCGGAGCAGAAAATCATATCCGTTTTCGAGTTTGGTCATGCACCAGTTCACCGCGCGGCCCAGATAGGAAACATCTTTCTTCTTCAGCAGTTTGGAACAGAGCATCGGGGTAAAAATGAGTGCGACGAAACTGGAAAAACAGACCGAGGCGGTCATCGCCACCGCGAACTCGGTGAAGAGTTTGCCGGTTTTCCCCGCCCAGAGCGTAATGGGCATGAATACAGCGATCAGCACCAGCGTAGTGGCGATCACGGCGAACAAGACCTGCTCGGATCCGCGGACTGCGGCCAGCAGCGGAGGTTCGCCATCCTCGATCCGGCGGTGGATATTTTCCAGGACCACGATCGTATCATCCACCACCATGCCGATCGCCAGCACCAGGGCCAGCAAGGTAAGGATATTCACGCTGTATTTCATCATGTAAAGGACGATAAACGATCCCATCAGAGAGATCGGGACCGTCAGCGCGGGGATCAGAGATGCACGCACCGTTCCGAGAAACAGGAAAATGATCAGGATCACCAGAATGGCCGAGATGATCAGCGAATCCTTCACTTCCCGGATGGATGCATTGATGAATTTCGATTCATCGCGCAAGGTCCGGATCGACATGCCTTTGGGAAGTTTGTTTTCCAGTTCCTTGATCAGTTTCATGGCGCCTTTGGATACGGTCAGCGTATTGGCGGTGGACTGTTTGTAGATACCGATACCGATCATCGGCTGCATATTGGCCGTGAACATCTGCCGGGTGTTGCGGGGACCGAGCTGGACATCGGCCACATCGCCGAGCCGGATGTAATTGCCGTCCGCGCTCCGTTTCAGCACCATGGACCGGAAATCTTCCGGCGTATGGTACTGGCGGCTGAGACGGACTACGAATTCCCGTTCGTGCGACTCGATGCGGCCGCCGGGATTTTCCACGTTTTCCTTGTTCAGAGTGTCTTCAATGTCCGCCACGGTGATCCCGCGGGCGGCCATGGCGGTCCGGTTGAGCCAGATCCGCATGGATTGCTCCTGCGCGCCGAGGATAGAGGCATCGGCCACGCCTTCGATGACCGAAAAACGGTCCAGCAGATAACGGTCCACATAATCGGTCAATTCCATACGGGTCATCTTGTTGCTGGTGACGGCGCAGATGATGACCGGGGAGTTGGAAGAGTCATATTTGGCGACCACTGGGGAATCGGCTTCATCGGGCAGTTTGCTAAGGATCCGGCTGACCTTGTCGCGCACGTCATTGGCGGCGGCATCAATATCCCGGTTGACTGAAAATTCCAGCGTGACCCGGGAAAATCCGTCCATGCTGATCGATTCGATCGATTCCAATCCCTCGATCCCGGCCACCGTGCCTTCGATGATCTCGGTGATCTTGGTTTCCACCACACTGGCAGACGCACCGTCATATGTGGTCCGGATCGAAATCATCGGAACGTCGATGTCCGGAAATTCGCGGACCGGCATGCGGCTCAGACCGATATAACCGAAAACCACCACCAGAAGCACGCAGACGATCGCCAGGACCGGTCGTGAAACCGAAAGGGAGCAGATACTCATTTCCCGGACCCTTTCTTTGCCGGTTCGTCCCTGATCACATCCACGGGGGAACCGTCAACCAGTTTCAGCACGCCGTCCACCACGATCAGTTCTTTTTCCTTCAGTCCGGAAAGGATCTCCGCCATGCCGCGGCTGCGAAGCCCGAGCTTGATTTCCCGGCGGGCTACCCGTTTCTGTCCGGGCAGATAAACATAAACGTACTGGATCTCCCCGAGGCTCATCAGGGCCTGTTCCGGCACATTGATGGAACGGCGGCTTCCGAGTTCCAGAGTTACCACGAACAACATGCCGGGAGCAAGTTTCTGTTCCGGATTCGGCACCACGGCACGGACTTCAACGGTCCGGGTGACGGAATCGATGCGGGGGGATACCGCGGTAATAGTCCCGGAGAATGTTTTATTGGGAAATGCCGCAGTCTGGACTCCGATTTTCTGTCCGGGTTTGATCTCCGGATAATATTTTTCCGACACCCGGAAATCCACTTTGATCTCACTGATGTCATCCAGCGTGGTGATCTTGGTCCCGGGAGTGACCAGGTCGCCGATGCTGACGTTCCTCATGCCGAGCCGTCCGGAAAACGGGGCAAGGATCCGGCGGTTGCCGATCTGATATTCCACGATCCCGACCGCGGTCTTCGCGCGGGAAACTGCGGTTTTCGCCGCATCAAAATCTTTCTGCGAGGTGATCCTGGCATGATACAGCGGAGTGAGCCGCTTCAATTCGCGTTCCTGTTCGGCCAAATTGATCCGGGTCTGCTGCAATTCCGCCTGATATTGGTCGTCCCGCAGCTGCACCAGCTGCTGTCCCTTGGCTACAGTCTGACCATCATCGAAATAGAGGCCGACCACCAGTTCCGTCGCATTGGCGGTGATGTCGACCGATTCCCTGGCCAGTCCGGTCCCGATCCCCTCCACCCGGCCTTTGATGAGAGAGGTTTTCACCACCGCGATTTTCACGGCCGGCAAACCGCCGCGACCGCGTTTGGCATTGATCGAACGTTCCGTCCCCGTTTTCCAGTAGAAAAGAACCGTTCCTGCCAGAATTGCACCGCAAATCAGAAACTCTCCCATCCGGACCAGTGTTTTATTCAAATCCATATTGCCGATTCCCCTGTTTTTTCAATAAATATGGTTAATATACCCTATATAATTAACGTTTGCAAGACTTATTCATTGTATAATCATTTTAATTTTTAATTTTTTGCGAATTTAAATATATTTGAAGGTGTCCGGCTCCATTTTCACCATCGGACCATATCTTTTTCTGCTTTTCCGCTTGATTTTCCGATGCCCGGAGGGTATATTGCTCCTTTAAAAAATATGGAACGGATCCGATGAACCAGAATTTCAAGCAGACAGTTTTGCAAATATCCAGCCGGGACAACCGCTATCATCCGGATGCATATGGGTTTGTGAATGAAGCCGTCTCGTATACGGTAAAAAAACTGGCCCGGGACCGCAATCCGGCGGGGAACCGGCATGTAACAGCAGAAGAACTGGTGACCGGGTCGATGGATTATGCCGTTTCCCAATTTGGTTTTCTGGCGCCGATGGTCCTGAAACAGTGGGGGATTTTCAGCGGGGAGGACTTCGGCAACATCGTATACAATATGATCGAAGTCAAACTGCTGTCCGCCAGTCCGGAAGACTCGAAGGAGGATTTTCAATGTCATCCCGAACTTGCGGACGAACTGCAGGTACGGATCGATTCCGGACTGCTGGTCCCTGACCCGCCTGCCCCGCCGGTCCTGGACTGAATCATTCCTTGTCATGCGGAGGTCTTTTCCTTGAATAAAAAAACTTTTCCGGTATTGTCCGAACAAATCATATCCCGTCAATTCGGGAATGGATTGCGTGTGTATGTGCTTCCCCGGCACGGATCGGCAACGGTCACCATGCAGGCATGGGTCGCCACCGGAAGCATCCATGAGGGGAAATACGCGGGATACGGCTTGTCTCATTTTCTGGAACACATGCTGTTTCAGGGCACCCGGGAATTTCCGGGCAATATGATCTCCGAAAGAATCGCTTCCTTCGGCGGCGAACTCAATGCCGCGACCTCGTCCGAATATACGTACTTTTATTTCAGTTTGCCTTCCGGGTTTCTTCAGGAAGGATTGACGATGCTGGACAGCATGATCCGGGAACCGCTGCTGCCGGACCGGCAATTCCGGTCCGAACGGGCGGTCATCCTGCGGGAGCTGGCCATGTATAAGGATTCGCCGCTGCAGAACCTTTTTGAAACCATGCGGATGGATCTGCTCCGGATGCATCCACTGCGTTATTCCACCGGAGGTTTTCCGGAACAGCTGGCAGAAGTGACGCCGGAGATCATGCGGGAATATCACCGGCTCCGCTACACGCCGGGCAGGACCTTTTATGTGATCGTCGGGGATGTTCAGCCGGAACAGGCTTTCGCGCTGCTGGAGAAACGGACCGTAAAATGGTCAAGGGGCTGTCTGGAAGAACCGGTTTTGCCGCAGGAACCGCCGTGTGTTTTCCGGCGCAAGGTCCAAATCGAATTCCCTGCGCCGCAAGCTTATTATGCGGTCTCCTGGCTGACTCCCGGCGCCGTTCATCCGGACTTCATCGCGGTCAACGCATTTTCCGACATCCTCGGAAACGGCGACAGCTCCCGTCTGTATGAGGAACTGGTCAACCGCCGGATGCTGGCACAGGATATTTTGTTTTATTCCCATGCGCTGGGATCGATCGGGTATTCCGGTGCGGCCGCCATTGCGGAACCTGCCAAAATGCACGAACTGGCAGGGCGGACCTTTGACATCCTCGCCAAATTCATTCAGGAAGGGCCTGACGCAGAGGAACTGGAATGTCTGCGCTGCAATCAGCGGACCGAATATCTGCGGGCGCTGCAGACCAATGACGGGATCGCTCCCCTGATCGGGAAGAGCGTGCTTCATTACGGGTCTCCGGATGCGGTCGATTTTTATTTGCCGGCGCTGGACCGACTGGGCCGGAACGACCTGATCCGGGTCGGAGAAAAATATTTTCTGGAAAATGCGGCCTCTTCGGTGGAACAATATCCCGCGGGGTCTCTGCGGCAGCGGAACAGGAATCAAAAGGAAATGACGCGCAACACCCCGAAACTTGGACGGATGAAAACCGGTCAACGGCTGCTGTTTCTGGAAGACCATACCCTTCCGCTGGTCAGTTTTGCCATTCTGCTCCCGGGCGGGATCCTGCATGAAAAGGCACCGCAGGCCGGATTGACCCGTCTGCTGGCGGAAACGCTGGACAGCGGCTGCAAAAAATATCCGGAAGCGAAATTCGACCGTCTGCTCGAACTGAATGCCATCGACCTGAATATCGAAGCGGGAGTTTCCGCCCTCACGGTCAGCGTCACCTGCCCGGCGGAAAAAATTTCCGAAGCTGCGGACCTGGTCTGTGCCATGCTTCAGGCGCCGCTGTTTTCCGAAACCGCGGTCCGGCGGGACCGGGACAACCTGCTCGACAGTCTGAAGACCAGTTTGATGAAACCGGAAAAGGCCGCACGGGATCTGGCCAGCAGCCATCTGTTCCGGAAACATCCGTTCGGTATCAGCGCAAAGAAAGTCATGAGAAATCTGACGAAGATCGAGCCGGACGACCTGCGGGATTTCTATCAGCAGGTCTGTCTGTCGCCGACGCAGGCGGTTTTCGGTTTTTCGGGCGACCTGACGGAAGTGGAAGCGAAAAAATGGACGGGCAGGATCATCCGTTCCTGCAAATGGAACCGGTATGTCCGGCCGGTTTTTCCGGATCCGGTTTTCCCGGACCGCGAATGCCGTTTGACCGCCACCCTTCCCCGGCAGCAGGCGGTGGTCTTTACGGCTCTGCCGGGAGTAAGGTCCGGCACAGTGGAAGCCGATGCGTTGAGTCTGGTCCGGATGGATTCCTCCAGCATGGCGTCCCGCCTGTTTCAGGCCGTGCGCAATAAAAATGGTCTGGTCTATTATGCGAACTTCACCGGCCGTCCGGGATTTGGATTCGCCGGTTATATGGGATATTGCGGGGCCACCGCCGAAAACGGAGTGGCGGCACTGGAAAAGATTTTCCGGGACCAGATCGCCCGGATAGCCGGACAGGGACTAACCCGGGAAGAATTCGAAAATGCCCGGAAAATGATGCTGTTCCAGCTGGAAAATCTCTGCCAGTCGCCCGAGGAATTGCTTGCGGCGCTGCTCGCGGCCGAATTCACCGGCATCGGCTGGGAATATATCTGGAAACGAAGAGAAACTCTGAGCGGGATGACATATCCCGCCTTCAATCGCATTCTGAAAAAAGTATTTGCCGGGAAAAAGGCGGTCACGGCGGTCGTGCTGCCCCGGCCGCAGGAAAAACAGGAGCAGTGACTTCATGAAAATCGACGAACTGGTTGCCGTAATGAAAAAACTGCGTTCTCCGCAGGGATGTCCATGGGACCGGGCCCAAACCCATAAATCGCTGATGCCGTTCATTATGGACGAATGCGGGGAACTGCTGGACGCCATTGCCGCGGAAGACGATGCCAATTTTAAAGAGGAACTCGGCGATGTGCTGATGCATATCGTGCTGCACTCGGTCATGGCGGAAGAACGCGGCGCTTTCACTTTCGATGACGTGGTGGAAGGGATCACCAGCAAAATGATCTCGCGCCATCCCCATGTTTTCGGACAGGAAGCGGTGGAAACCGCCTCGGAAGTGGTCGATCTGTGGGAGAAAGTCAAGGCGAAGGAAAAGAACCATGCACCAAAGGCAAACGGCTCCGTCCTGGACGGAGTTCCGAACCATTGCCCTGCCCTGCTTCAGGCGGAAAAGATCCAGAAGAAGGCGGCGAAAGTCGGATTCGACTGGACGAAGCAGGAGCAGATCCTGGATAAGATCGGGGAGGAATACCGGGAGTTGTGCGAAGCAGTAAATTCGGGCGATGAAGCGCATATCGACGAAGAACTTGGCGATCTGCTGTTTGCCGCTGCGAACCTTTCCCGTTTCCGGAAACGGGAATCCGGGGAACTGCTGCTGGCCAAGGCGACCGCCAAATTCCGGGCCCGGTTCGAAAAAATGGAAGAACTGCTCCGTGCCCGCGGAAAAAAACCGGAAGAATGCACTCCGGAAGAACTGGACGGATACTGGAATCTGGTGAAATCCGGGGAAAAAGTGTGAGTTCCCGTTTTCGGGGCTTGCTTTTTGCCGGAAAATGCATTATAGTCTTAACAAAAATGAAAGTGGCGGTGTGGAATGAAACAAGTATTCTGTAAAGGCTTTTTTCTGCTGATGGTCCTGTGTTCCGCCGGGTCGGCGGGTGCGGAAAGCGATTATCGCGCACTGCCAGTCAAGGCTGTCCTGTTTCCCATTCGGGAAGCCACGCTTTCCTCTCAGATCGACGGCATGATCGCCAAAATCAACTTCCGCGGAGGAGAACGTTTTCAAAAGAATGCGGTGCTTTTCACCATCGATGACCGGCGTTACCGGAATGAACTGAACCGTACGGAATCTCTGGTCCGGGAATCCGCTTTGGGGGTAAAATTCGCCCGGCAGAAAAAGGAAGACAACGAACGGCTTTTCAAAAACGACCTGCAGAGCGAACTGGAATTGGAAAAAGCCCGTTTTGATTATGATGTGGCGCTGGAACGCCGCCGGGCCGCCGAAGTCAGCCGGGATTATGCTGCGTTGATGCTGCAGTTCTGCGTGATCCGTGCTCCGTTCAACGGCACAGTGGAAAAACTGCTCACCCGGGAATTCGAAATGGCCCGCGCCGGCCAGCCGGTGCTTTCCATCATCGACGACGATCAGCTGCTGGCGGTAATGAACCTGCCGTCCGTCTCGCTGCCGAAGGTGAAAATCGGACTTCCCGTCACGATCAAAATCACGGAAAACGGGAAAACGGTGACCGGACAGGTCTATGAAATCGCGTCCCGTGCGGACCACCGCAGCGAAACTTTTGAGATCAAAGTGAAGATCAGCAACCTTGACCATCAGTTCAAAGCCGGGATGTCCGGCGTTCTGGTAAAAGTCGGAGAATGACAGGATGGATCCCGTTCAACAGGAAAATCAGGAACTGAAGGCCCGGCTCCATGCCTTCGCAGCCATTTTAAGGCTGGGACGGGACGCCATGGCGGCTTCGGATCTGACCGCGGCCGGCGTGCATATCGTCAACAATTCAAAAACCCTGCTTGCATTCGAACGTTCCGTTCTGGTCGATTTGCGCGGCAGTCCGCGTATCCTGGCGGAATATGCACAGACGGAAGTCAATCAGCATACCGCTTATGCACAGGCGGTCCGGCGGCTCTGCCGGGAAATATCGGTCAGCGATGCCCCGGTCGAGATCGGTTCGTCTGCCCCGCCGCCGGGAAAACTTTCATCCCGCGGGGAAGCGGCCTGGAGAGAACTTACCGCGGAAGACCATCGTCTGCTGGCAGTCCCGCTTCGGTCCGGCAGTGCTCCGCTTTCCTCCAAAGAACCATTTCTCTGGATCTTGGAATACAAGGGACAGGTCCCGCCGCATGTGCCGGCTACGGTTTCGCTGCTGGCATCCGATTTCGGCGGTGCGCTCTGGATGAATACGCCGCGCAAAGGCTGGGGAAACTGGTACCGGTGGCTCCGGAAGATCACAGTCATGCGGGTATTTCTGCTTTTGGTGCTGGCGTTCGTCCTTTCCCTGTTCCTGGTGGACGTGGAACATACCGTGTCCGCCGAATTCGTGATCCGACCGAAATCGGTTTTCAGCTCTTATGCCTGGTTCGACTGTGTCGTGAAAAACTGTGCGGTCGAAGACGGCGCATCCGTGAAAAAAGGCGATCCGATCCTGCAGTATGACACCGACCGGATGCGTTTTCAGCTGGCCGCCGCGCAGGCGTCTTTCAAGGAATCCGATGCGGAATACGAACAGGAAAGCAAAGCATCCTTCACCGACCGGGAACGGCTGGGAAGGTTGAAAATTCTGGCGCATAAAAGGGAACAGGCGCAAATCGCCATTGCCGAAGCGCAATGGTATCTGGCTCACAGTCAGGTCAAAGCGGAAGCCGACGGAGTGGTAACTCTTCCGGAAGGCAGTGCGGACAAACTTTCCGGCCGCGCCCTGCGTCAGGGAGAAAAACAGTTTGACATCCTTTCCAGCGACGGAATGATCGCGGAAATCATGGTCAACGAAAAAGATGCGTCCGTTTTGGACGGAAAACCGCGGGTCCTGCTCTTTCTGCACACCCGACCGGAACTGCCGATCCGGGTCAGGATCCTATCGGAACGATTCTATCCGGAACTGACGGAACAGAATATTTACAGCTACAACCTGAAAGCGGAAATGATCGACAAAGTGCCGGACCTGCGTTACGGGATGCGCGGAGTCGCCCGGGTGACCGGAGAGAAAGTCAAACTCGGTTATTATCTTTTCCGCAGTCTGGTCCTCTGGTACCGCGGGCTGTAACATGATTCGGGCAGAGCAGGAACCGGCTGGGAAAACACCGCCGAAACCCAAAGCACAAACCGGAACGATCCGCTCGGATATCCGTTTTTTCCCGCCGGGCGAACAAGGTCCCTATCCCCTGCTTTTTGACCCGCTCTCCGAACATTACTATAAACTGACGGAACGTTCGGGAAAGATCCTCCGGATGCTGGACCACAACTACACGCTGGAAGATTTCCTGAAAAAAGTCAATCTGTCCGGCATTGATGCCGATGAACAGGAGATCGTCCAGCTGATCACCTTCATGCACCGCAGCAATCTGATGGTTCCGGAATACGGCATGGCGGACCGGCAGCTCCGGCAGCTCCGGGCGGCCAGGGAAAAGACCTTTTTCTTCCGGGTCATGAGCCTTTATCTGTTCTTCCGGCTGCCGCCGATCTATCCCGACCGTTTTTTCACCATGACCATGCCGTTTGCCCGGCTGATCTTCAACCGGTTCACGGTATGGGGCCTGATCACCGCGGCTGCTTTCGGCTATCTGCTGATGCTCCGGCAGTGGAACGATGCCTATTCCGCTTTTGTAAATTCGCTTTCCTGGTCGAATCTGGTCAGCTATTTCTGGGCGCTGCTGGTGACCAAGACGGTGCATGAACTCTCCCACGGCTATACGGCAAAAAGTTTCGGTGTCAGAGTCAGGGCCATGGGGATCAGTTTCATTGTCTTTTATCCGCGTCTTTTTGTAGACTTGACCGACACCTGGCGTCTTTCCCGACTGAAACGGATAGCCTGCGACGGCGCGGGGATCGTCAGTGAACTGATTTTCGGCGGACTGGCCGCCATTTTCTGGGTGTATTCCAGCCCCGGGCCGCTGCATTCCACCATGTTCTACCTGATGACCGTCAGTGCATTGGGGACGATCCTGGTGAATGGGAACCCGTTTATCCGCTATGACGGATATTATCTGCTCTGCGACATTCTGAATGTGGAAAACCTGATGAGCAGATCCTCCGAATATCTGAAATGCGTCAACCGGAAACTGTTTTTCGGACTGGGGGAAATTCCGGATCCCGAAGATGTTTCCCCGCTGACCCTTTACTGTTTCGGGCTGGGGTCTTTTCTCTACCGTCTGTTTCTTTATACTTCGATCATTCTGATCATTTATTTTCAATTCACCAAAGCGGTCGCGCTGATGCTGATGGCTCTGGAAGCCTACACCATGCTTCTGGCACCGCTGCTAATGGAGGCAAAAGTTGTGCTTATGTATCGAAAAAAACTGAATTGGTTCAAGACCGGGCTGACCCTGCTGCTGATCGGTGCGGCGGCGTCATTGCTGTTCATCCCGCTGCCGTGGTCTTTCGCCCTGCCCTGCGAAGTCGTGCCGGAAAACAGCCGGTTCGTCAGTGTCCGCGAATCCGGATTCACCGCAGCAGCCTTGCCGGAAGACCCCCGGCTGGTCCACAAGGGCGAAGAGATCCTGCCGTTCCGGAATCAGTTCCTGGACTTCAATCTGCTCCGGTATGCGGCCATGATCCGCACCAATGAAGCGGAACTGGACCTGGCGCGCGTAGACAAAGACAACATGCCCATGACTCCGGTCATTTTTGAAAAACTGCGGATCAACCGGATCTCCCACGGTGAAATGCTCAGGAGGAAAAACAATATGTCATTGACTGCTGAGACCGGAGGTCTTTTCATTCCGCTGCAGAAGAATGTTTCTCCCGGCCGATGGCTGGAAAAAGGCACGATCCTGGGCAAGATCATCTCCGGCAAAAATGTTCTGTATGCATACGCGCAAGACAAGGAAGTCAACCGGATCCAGCCCGGCTGCAAAGCAACGGTCAAACTGCGCGGAGAACTGAAAGGCATACGCGGGACAGTCACTGCGGTCAACCCAGTGGCGGTCACTTTCCGGGATTCCACCTTGATCCAGTCGTTCGGCGGGACCGTGCCCTGTTATCCGAATCCGCAGACAAAGGAATTCCATCCGGTCAACGTGTTATACTGCATCACCATCCAACCGGAACAGCCGCTGCCGCCGCGCATCGGCCGGACCGGCACAGCGTGGGTGGAACAGACTTACCGACTGTATATAGAGATCGGACGGCAGCTGCTTCACGTATTCTTCCGCGAATTCTCGTTCTGAGGCAGTCAGATCTCGGGAACGGGCGGCAAGGCATTCCGCATGACTTCGACCGGGGCGTCGACCCCGGTCCAGATGGAAAAGGAACGGGCCCCCTGATGGAGCAGCATGCCCAATCCGGCCGCATGGGCAATATTATGAGCCTTGGCATAACGCAGCAGCGGCGTCGGCTTGTAAATGGTATCGAACAGTTTGATCCCGGCCGGAAGCAGTTCCGGATCCAGCGGCGGCGGATCGTCCGGCTTCAGCCCAAGGCTGGTGCACTGGACCGCGGTCTGTGACTGTCTCAGAAATTCACCGGCTCTCTCCTGATCGGAAAGGGCCGCCGTTTCCACTTGAAATTCCGGAAAATGTTCCCGCAGTTCCGCCGCCAGATTTTCCGCGGTCGCCAAAGTCCGGTTGAGGATAAAAAGCCGTTTCAGGCCCCGTTCGGCAAAATAAAAAGAAACCGCCCGGGCTGCTCCGCCGCAGCCGATGAAGGCCGCGCTCCCGCCGGGAACTTCAAATCCGAATGCCTCCTTCAAAGCAGTTTCCAGCCCGTATCCGTCCGTCGAACAGCCGATCAGACGGCCGGACCGGATACTGACGGTATTGACGCTGCCCGCCGTCAATGCCGAAGGATCGACCTCATCCAGAAAAGGGATGATCCCTTTTTTATGCGGCACGGTGATATTGAATCCGGCCAGATTTTTGCGGGCATCTTCGGCAAATGCGCCCAGGTCTTCGGCCTTGACGTGCACGGCGATATATTCTGCCTCCATTTCCAGCGAACGGAATGCGGCATTGTGCATGACAGGCGACAGGGAATGGGCGATCGGATCCCCGATGACAGCATAGATTTTTTTACTCATCTCAAATATTCTCCTTCAAACGCTCCGGTAATCCGGAATAACGGATATTTCTGGTTTGCAAAGATTTCAGCAGGATATTCTTTCCTGCACCGAGCAGGACACGGCGTTCCGCCCGGGTGATGGCCGTATAAAGCAGTTCTCTGGTCAGGATCGGAACATCCTTCGGCGGCAGCACGATCATCACCTGCCGGAATCCGGACCCCTGCGATTTATGCACAGTCATTGCATAAACCGGTTCGCTGGCCGGCATTTCCGGCAGACGGACCGTCCGGTATCCGGGAGTTCCGTCCGGCTGCGTGCAGCGGAACATGACCACCGTTTCCGGTTCCTCCGTTCCTGCGTCTTCCTTATTGCGCCAAACCAGACCGACATCCCCGTTGAACAGATTGAGCGACGGGGTGTTTTCCAGCACGATCAGCGGGACTCCGACATGATAGTTCGAGTCGATCCCCAGGAAATCAAAAGCGATCTTATTCAGATTTTCCACTCCGTAAAATCCTTGCCGGACCGCGCAGAGGATCTGGAAGGAATCCAGCAGGGAAAACGCATTTTTCAGCCCGTCCAGACTGCCCTTCTCCGCTTCCCGGATCACGTCCCGTGCCGGGGTCAGGAAATCCCGGACCGCATCCGCCAGCGCTTTCCGGGAACCGCAGAGATCCCGGACGGAAAATTCCGCATGGTCCAACCCCAGGATCTGTTCCCCAAGCAGGCCGGCATCCCCCGGAGCCGCATCGAGACGGCGCATCCGGTCGGCGATGTCGCAGATGACCGGAGCATTTTTGGCCCGGTAATTGGTTTTCAGTTCGGCGATACATCCGGAAAGCGGCAGGGGATCCTGCACGGAGGGGATCTGCCAGCCCGTCTGCCGTTCAAATTGCTTTGCCAGGGGACCCGGCATGACATTGACCGTTCCGGATGCGATCATATCCCCCAATACCGCACCGGCCTCAACCGGCGAAAGCTGATCTTTATCGCCGATCAGGATCAGCCGGGTTTCCGTTTTCAAGGCGTCGAACAGATGTCCGAGCTGGGAAAGCGATGACATGGAAACTTCGTCCAGCACCACCAGATCGGCGGGGATCGGATTCTTCCGGTTTCTCCGGTAATTGGGCGTATGAGGGATCGGATGAAGCAGA
>Ga0256405_10003832_pt1 | contig 30102 bp, 29 predicted proteins | sample RumenRJG_02DNA_FD_189096 | JGI IMG/M metagenome (GOLD analysis project Ga0256405, IMG submission 189096) | Bovine rumen microbial communities from Lethbridge, Alberta, Canada - RJG_02 | ecosystem: Host-associated > Mammals > Digestive system > Stomach > Rumen | place: Canada: Alberta...
ATACTTACGTGGGCGACCAGTAGATGCGTAGAAATGATTTATAAACGATAATGGAATAATTGAATCAAGGTCGATATGGTTTTCTAGAAGTGTTAGGAACTGAGGTTTGTCATAATCATAAATTTCTTGGCAATCTTCAAAAATATCTGCCAAAGAGAGTTGTTTGTGTGGTATCATATAAATGTCTCCTTTTGGTGATTTGGTTTTTAGTTTCTAGCAACTCTATTATACCATAACCGAGAGGAGATTTTTTAATTATAACAACAAAAAATGCCGTATTTATACGGCTTGTGGCGTTTTGCAAACGCCTAATATTTAAATATATATAATAAGGAGATACCAAAATGGGAAAGATTACAGTTGAAGATTGTGTAGTTGATGGAAAGGTTATAGAAGGACTTAAGGTTATCACACCTACAGTTTTCGGTGATGACAGAGGTTACTTCGTAGAGACATATAATGAGAACGATATGAAGGCAGCTGGTATGGACTATGTGTTCGTACAGGACAACCAGAGTGCTTCTAAGAAGGGTGTTCTTCGTGGACTTCATTTTCAGAAGGAGTTCCCACAGGATAAGCTGGTAAGAGTAGTGAACGGCGAGGTGTTCGACGTTGCTGTAGACCTACGTTCAGGTAGCGAGACATTTGGCAAATGGTACGGAGTGCTTCTCTCAGCAGAGAACAAGAAGCAGTTCATGATTCCTAAGAACTTCGCGCACGGATTCATCGTGCTTTCTGACTATGCAGAGTTCTGCTACAAGTGCACAGATTTCTATCATCCTAATGACGAGGGCGGACTTCTCTGGAAGGACCCAGAAATCGGCGTAGATTGGCCAATGCCAGAGGGCATGACAGAGGCAGACCTTACACTTTCTGACAAGGATCAGAAGTGGGACGGAATCGCTGCATATAAGGCAGAACGCGGTCTGTAAATAGATTTTGAATTGAAGCAGAAATTGAAATAGAAGTAATACAAAAGTAAAGTATGAAGAAAAAGAAGCTGCTACGCATCCTATTTGTGGTGCTAGTGATAATGGTCAACTTAATAGTGTTCTGGAAAGTGGACTTCACCGATGTGGTGCCGGGGAAAGTGGACTTCGTGGTGGAAATGTCTGCGGACAAGGAAAATGAATATCAGGCCTACTATGCAAAGGCGGGCGCTTCATTTGACGAAAAGAACAGTAGCAAGGTGCTCTACATGGGTGGCGGCAGGGAGGCGAAGCTTCTCTTTGAGACACCGCTGGATTTTGATACGCTTCGCCTTGATCTTGGAGATAAGGCGGACAGCATCAATATCACTGCTGCGTATATCCTGCTGGATACGAGCGTTGACGTCTTCGCGGGCACACCGAGTGAGGATGTGAGATACGATATTCCGCTTTCGGAGCTGGCTGCGGAGGAAAGTGCGGTTGGCATCAGTGACAAGGAACTGTCTTCGGACGGACAGACGCTCACCGTGGTGTCTGAGTCGGGGGATCCTAACACGCTTATCCCATATCATAAGGACGAGCTACTGGCGAAGTATGATACGGCAAATAGCAAGAAGACGCTTATCACGGACGTGGTGATATGTGCCGTGATTGACTTAATCGCAGTATACGTATTGCTTCATTTCTTCTCACTAATTGATATTCCGGTGGAGATTTATCAGAACAGGCGACTCGCGCTAAATCTTGCGCGAAATGACTTCAAGACCAAGTACGCGGGTTCGTACCTCGGCATGGTGTGGGCGTTCATTCAGCCTGTCGTGACGATCGCAGTGTACTGGTTCGTCTTCACGGTCGGTTTTAGAGCGGGCTCGCAGGCGGGCTATCCGTTCGTTCTCTTCATAGTGTCGGGAATAATTCCTTGGTTTTTCTTCTCGGACGCGCTAAATGGCGGAACCAACGCGATGACCGACTACAATTATCTTGTCAAAAAGGTAGTGTTCAACATCGACATACTTCCGTTCGTGAAGGTCGTGTCGGCGCTGTTCGTACATTGCTTCTTTATAGTATTTGCGCTGATACTTGCAACTTGCATGGGCTATTATCCAAGCGTTTATACGGTGCAGCTCATTTACTACATCGTATGTAACATCGTCTTTGTGCTGGGACTTTCTTACCTCAGCTCAGCGATAGTCGTGTTCTTCCGCGACCTGGGACAGTTCATCAATATATTCGTTCTGCAGGTTGGCGTGTGGCTTACTCCTATTATGTGGCATGCAGATTCGATGCTCAGCCCGAGCGTGCATAAGTTCTTTAAGCTAAATCCAATGTACTACATTGTCAGCGGATTTAGAGACAGTATAGTAGAAAAACACTGGTTCTGGCAGGGGGAGAGACTTCTGTGGACCATATATTTCTGGACTATAACACTACTCGTCTTTGGACTTGGAGTTAAAATATTTAGACGCCTGAAAGTACATTTCGCAGACGTCCTATAAAATGAGTCACCTCACACGTCCGACGTAACTGGTGACTCAAAAATGAGTCAACAGTTACGTCGGACGTGCGAGGTGACTCATTTGTCCAATTCGATATTTGAGGGATATTATGACGGATGATATTGCTATAAAAATTAAAGATGTGACGAAGCTCTACAAGCTTTACGACAAGCCGACGGATCGTCTGAAGGAGTCGCTGGGGCTCACGAAGAAGCAGAAGTACAAGGAACACTACGCGCTCCACAATGTAAGCTTCAACGTGAAGCGTGGCGAGTGCGTGGGAATTATCGGTACAAATGGAGCTGGTAAGTCGACGATTCTTAAGATTATCACTGGCGTGCTGAATCCGACCGCGGGTGAGGTCGCAATCGACGGTAGAATCTCAGCACTTCTCGAGCTGGGAGCGGGCTTCAACATGGAGTATACGGGAATCGAAAATGTGTACCTCAACGGCACGATGATTGGCTTCTCGAAGGAAGAGATTGATGCGAAGCTGCAGGACATTCTCGACTTTGCTGACATCGGAGACTTCGTGCATCAGCCAGTAAAGACATACTCTTCAGGAATGTTCGTTCGACTTGCATTTGCGGTAGCAATCAATATAGATCCTGAGATTCTGATAGTCGATGAGGCGCTGTCGGTTGGTGACGTGTTCTTCCAGCTGAAATGCTTCAAGAAGTTCGAGGAGTTTAAGAAGCAGGGCAAGACGATTCTCTTCGTAAGTCACGATCTCTCCAGCATTGAGAGGTACTGCGACAAGGCGATACTGATGGATCACGGACGAAATGTGGCCGAGGGCCGTCCGATAGATATAATCAATAAATATAAGAAGATAATGACCGGTATGACTGTGGCGGAAATGGAGGAGCAGGAAAATCTCCGTAAGGAGAGGATTGAAGCTAGCGACGCCGAGCCAAAGAAAGCTGGGGCAGAAAACTCCAAGTCAGAAAATGAGTCAGCAGTTACGTCGGACGTGGAAGGTGACTCAAAAAATGAGTCAGCAGTTACGTCGGACGTGCGAGGTGACTCATTTAAGAGGTGGAGGGATTACCTGGAGGTTAATCCGAATCTGGATGAGTACGGGGACGGTGCCGCGAAGCTTATAGATTTTGGGCTCTTTGACGAGGACGGCAATATCACGACGACGATTCTGAAGGGCTCGCGCTTCACAATTCGCTCGAAGGTGGAGTTTAAGGAAGACGTCGACGATCCGATATTTACGTACACATTTAAGACGGTGAAGGGCCAGGACATCACGGGAACGAACACCATGTTCGAGAAGGTGAGCGTCGGCAAGGCCAGCAAAGGCGAAATATATGTAGCGTCATTTGAGCAGGAAATGAACCTGCAGGGCGGCGAGTATCTGCTCTCTATGAGCTGCACGAGTTTCGTGGACGGCGAGCTGGTGGCACACGACAGGCTCTACGATGTGCTGAATATCTCGGTTGTGTCAGAGAAGAATACCGTGGGTTACTACGACATGAACTCCAAAGTACAGATAGACAAAGTTGATGAATAAAACAGACTAATTTAAAATGTGCATGAAAAAAAGACTAGCATAATATAGTAGATTAAGAAAACAATGTAGATGAAAAAAGTGGGAAGTATAGATGAAAAATTACGAGAAGTTATTGGATATCGTAAAAAGCGAAGCTGACCTCGAGGAGTACCTTGCAAGTCGTCAGAGTAACTCTGACACAAATGGAGCTGATGCAAATGGAGCTGACGCAAATGAGGCGAGTCAGCCTTCGTATGAGGAGCTCTACCATTTGTCGAAGATAAGACAGAACCTCCTGGATTGGTACGAGTTCGACGGGGACGCAAAGCTTCTGGAGATTGGCGCGGAGTGCGGCGCACTCACAGGGCTGTTCGCAAAGAAAGTAGCGCAGGTAGTTGCATTTGACGAGGACGAGGATAAATGCATCGTGAACCGCGCAAGACTTTCGGGAAATGATGATGTCACGGTTGTTTCGTCTGCGGAATATGTTGATCGACCTGACCTTGCGGCGTCAAAGATTAAGTCGGCTATCACGAAGACGAAGAAAGCGATTTCTAAGAAGCCAGAAAAGTATGATTATGTAACGATCGTTGGCAAGTTTACAGACGAGAAGCTTGATATGGCGGTGGATCACTTGGCGTCAAAGGGCAAGATCATCATCGCGGTGGACAACAAGTTCGGTCTCAAAAACTGGACCACAGCTGCGCGCCCTAACCTTGCGACGAAGGATGAAATCGTTGAGAAAGCGCTGGAGAAGAAGCTGAAACTCACTTCGACCTACTATCCGGTGCCGGATTTTACATTTCCACTTGAAGTTTATTCAGAATACAACCTGCCAAAAGAGGGCGCTATCAGGACAGCGGCGCCGGAGTTCGAGCAGGATAAGACGCTGCTCATGGACGAGCCAACCGCATTTAGCGAAATGATACGAGAAGGCCGCTTCGACGAGTATGCCAATTCGTACATCCTCATTTTCGAGAAGAAGGGAGGTAGGAAGTAACTATGTCCCAATTATTATATGTAAAGTACAACACGCTTAGAAAGCCTGAGTTCCAGGTGGAGACGCGTATCATCGCGAAGAGTGAGGAGGCTGGCAAAGCATCGGGCAAAGATGCCAGCAAGTCTTCAGATAAGGATGAAGCTGAGAAAATCGTGCTCAAGCTGCCATCCACTGAGGCTGCAAAGGCGCACATCGTGACTATCAGAGAGAACTTTGAGAAGCTGAAGGGCTACTACAAGGGCATCCGCGTAATCCCTTCGTCGAGCTACCGCGACGGACTTGCATTTGTGTTCCTGAAGGGTCACCCTGTCACCGAGGGAATCGACTTCGCAAAGGATGATATAGATGACATCGTCACAAAGGTTCAGAAGCTCCTGGATAAGGTGCTGGACGTAAAGGATGAGTTTAAACAGACGTTCGAGATGACCGACGAGTTTAGAGAGTATTTCCCTGGATGCAATCCAGTGGCGAGTGGAGCGGCTCAGGGCGGAGCAATCCCTGCGTTTACCCGAGTTAATCTCGATTCGATACTAAGTAACTTCATTATCACAAACATGGGATGGGTATGCCTCGACTACGAGTGGGTACTCGATTTTCCTGTGCCTGTGGATTTTCTGAAGTACAGGATACTTGTGTATCTCTATAATGATGTGGCTGCGGAGCTCAGTCCTCGAATTGAGATTAGGGAGTTCCTTGCTAAGTTCGGACTGTCTGCTGGAGCATCTCATTCTATCCTAGATATATATGAGAAAATGGATAACATTTTCCAAGATAAGGTGCATGGCGAGGGCCGCCGCTACAGTTACCTCTCTCGCTACGAGAAGAAGGTTCAGACTGTGGGTGCGAAGCTGGGCGAAATGCAGCGCGAGGCGGATTACGACAAGAAGCTTATCCAGGAAAAGGATACTCATATAGTTAATATAGAAGCAAAGCATGAGCTGATCGAGAAGGACCTTCGTGACGAGATAGGTGAACTGAATAAGATAACATTTTATCAGGAAAAGGCAATCTCCGAGAAGGACGAGTACATCGCTGGCCTCGAGGCGCACAGTCAGGCGCTGGAGGCGAAGGTTGCGCATATCAGGAAATGTCTCACAAATCCGTTCTACGGTGTATATGCTGCATGCAAGTTCGGGCCAGGCGCGATAAAGCGTACCATTGTCCGCAAGCAGGAAGAACGCGAGGAGGCGAGACGAATCGCTGAGAAGCAGGCCCGCGACAATGCGCGCGAGAAGGAGCTTGCGGCTCAGACGGGCAAGGACTACCAGGCGTGGATAGAAAAAGTAGAGTCTACTTATAGCTTTACAGCTTCATTTGAATATAAGCCGCTTATCTCAGTGGTGATGCCTGTCTACAACATGCCAGACGAGTATCTGATCCCAGCCATCGAGTCGGTGCGTAGTCAGAACTACACCAACTGGGAGCTGATCCTGGTGGACGACGCGTCGGACATGCCGAGCGTTGCTAAGACACTCAAAAAATACGACCGCAAGGGCGACAATATAAAGGTAATATTCCGCGAGTCAAATGGCCGCATCTCTGCCTGTACAAACACAGGTATCGAGGAAGCAACTGGCGAGTTCATCGCATTTATGGACTGCGACGACACGCTGGCTCCATTTGCGCTCTACGAGGTGGTGAAGGAGCTGAACCGCGACATCTACCTCGACTTCATCTACAGCGATGAGGACAAGATAAATGACGACGGCACGGTTCGCCACAGCGCGTTCTTTAAGCCAGATTGGTCCCCAGACACTTTGATGTCGTACATGTATACATCCCATTTGGGTGTTTATAGAACCAGCCTTGTGAAGGAGCTGGAGGGCCTGAAGTCTGAGTACGACGGCTGCCAGGACTACGACTTCACTATGCGTGTTGCGGAGAAGACAGACAAGATTGCCCACGTTGCGAAGATTCTCTATCATTGGCGCGAGCGTGAGGGTTCGACAGCCCTCAACCCAGAGGCTAAGGACTACGTGAAGGAGGCTACGCTCAAGGCAAAGCAGGCGGCGCTGGAGCGTCGCGGGGTTACGGCCGACGTGGAGTGGATCCCAGAAATCTTCCAGTACCGCATCAACTATCGTCCGCTGGACAATCCGCTGGTGAGCATCATCATTCCGTCCAAGGATAATCCGGGCCTTGCGCAGCAGTGCCTCGATTCGCTGGTTTCGAAGACGAACTATCGTCACTACGAGATAATCGTTGTGGATAATGGCAGCAATGATGAGAATCGCGCTAAGTATCAGGAGATTCTGGAAGATGTCAAAATGGTCGGAATTGAGACTAAGTATCTCTATGCACCGCGGGACTTTAACTTCTCATTTATGTGTAATATCGGAGCGAAGTCGTCAAATGGCGATTACCTCCTCTTCTTAAATGATGATATCGAAATTATCGAGCCAGAGTGGCTGGAGCGTATGCTGGGCCAGGCTGAGCTGCCGCACGTGGGAGCGGTCGGCGCGAAGCTGCTGTACCCAGATACGACGCTGATTCAGCATGACGGCGTTATCAGTATCGAGAGTGGCCCTGTGCATTACTTCACGAAGCAGGACGATACGACAAATTACTACTTCAATCGTAATCGCCTCGATTTTGATGTGTCGGCGGTTACTGCGGCGTGCCTCTTGGTGAAGAAGTCTCGTTTTGAGAGAGTGGACGGCTTCGACGAGAATCTGGCGGTGGCATACAATGATATCGACCTCTGCTACAGGCTTTCTGAGCAGAAGCTCTACAATGTGATCAGAAATGATGCTGTTCTCTACCATCATGAGTCCATCAGCCGTGGCGATGACACCATGGACGATGCGAAGTTCGAGCGACTTATGTCGGAGCAGGAGAAGCTTTACGATTCTCATCCGAGATTCAAGAAGAGGGATCCATATTATAGCGTTAACCTTAGTCAGGTGGCGTCGGATTTCTCGTTTAATATCGATTATGATGCGGATTATAAGGTTGAGGCGTTTGATGCGTTGCCTCAGTGTGAGGTGGACGAGACGATTCAGTACGGTATCGACAACGTGGTGCACGACTGGTGCCTCTACATCGAGGGCTGGGCGTTCAGGCGCGGCGAGGAGGATAATCAGTATCTGGATCCGCAGATCGTGCTGGAAGAAGTTGATGAGGCAGAGGTTTCGGAGGTTGAGGTTGAATCTGAGACTGATGAGATTGAGGTTACTGGATCGAAGATTGAGGTGGCATCGGCTGAGGTTGATGTTGAGACAGATACAGATGAAGAAGTGGACAATGATTCGGATGTTCTTGAAGAAGATATGGATCCGGATAGTTCGGAAACGACAGATGTTCTGGCCAGAAAAGACGAGACAGCTGATGAGACAATCGATGATGAAATCGAAGAAACAACAGACGAAACCACCGATGTGTTGGCAAATAAAGATACCACCACAGACGTTTTAGTCAGAAATGGGGCAACCGGCAAGGTTTACATTCTATCTACGCGCCACGTAGAGCGAGAGGATGTGGCCGAGACCTTCCCAGACGATAAACATATAGAATACTCAGGCTTCAAGGCACGAGTACCAAGAAAAGCAATTCCTTCGGGAACATACCGCGTGAGAATCCTCTGCAATGGTAAGATCTCATCGCTGGACAAAGTAGAAGGCAAAATGAGTCACATCCACGTCGGACGTAGAAAGTGACTCAAAAATGAGTCACTTTTTACGTCCGACGTGCAGGGTGACTCATTTTGAATCATTCGAATGATAAGGAGGTAGTTTATCATGGGAGCAATGAACAAGCAGGCAATGTATAAACTGTCGTACGGACTCTTCGTCCTGTCGACAAAACTCGGGGACAAGGTGAACGGCTGCATCACAAATACAGCGATTCAGGTGACATCAGAGCCTAATCAGATTGCATTTGCGGTCAACAAAATGAATCTTACTCACGATATGCTCGTGGAGTCGAAGGTATTCAATATTTCGATACTTAGCGAGGACGCGTCTTTCGATATCTTCAAGAGATTCGGATTCCAGTCGGGCAGGGAAGTTGATAAGTTCGCTGATTATGGAACATTTGATGCGGCAACAGGCATTGGCGACAAATATGCCATTTCCGAAAATGGAATCACTTACATCAAGGAAGGCACTAATTCCTACATTTCTGGCGAGGTCGAGCAGACGGTGGACCTCGGGACACACACGCTCTTCATCTGTAAGGTGACGGGAATGGACGTGCTCAGCGATGTTCCATCAGCAACGTACGAGTACTACCAAAACAACATTAAGCCGAAGCCACAGGACATCGCCGTGGGAGATAAGGTGGGCACCATCGAGAAGGGCGAGACTTCGGAAGGAACTACCGTATGGCGCTGCGTGATCTGCGGATACGAGTGGGTTGGCGAGGAATTACCAGATGATTTCATATGCCCAATCTGCAAGCATCCAAAGTCAGATTTCGAGAAAATCGTAAAATAATAAATCAGAATGAGTCACTATCTACGTCCGACGTAGAGGTGACTCATTTTTGAGTCAGCAATTACGTCGGACGTGAGAAGTGACTCATTTTGGTGTTGACAGGGGGAGCGGGATGAGAGTATAATCCGAATACACTTTCGCAAAATCGAATTGAAACTAATTTATAAACCAAGTATTTGAGGGGCTTTGTTATGACAATAGGCGATAGAGTATTATTTAAAATGAGCGAGATTGGGATGTCTCAGAAGGATTTTTCTGCCAAAACCGGAATTGCGCAGAGTACCATAAGCGAGTGGAAGAGCAAGCGTACCAATCCGACTTCAGAGAAGATAATGATCATTTGCAAGGTGCTAAATGTATCGCCTGAGTGGTTGCTGTCGGGAGCTGAGAACACCGGAAAACGAGGTAATCAGTCGGAATGGTTTGTGATTGATAAGGAGTCGGAATCTGGCGAAATTATGTCCATATACAACCGAATGAATCCAGACCAGAGAGCAAGACTGCGCGGGTATATGGAAGCTATAACATCATTTCTTGCAAATGAGGATAAAAAGAGCTGAGTCTCTTTTTTATTTCTTACATAGTTCGTAAAATCGAATCATATCGAAAATGAGTCACTTTGCACGTCCGACGTGGAGGTGACTCATTTATAAAAGTGAAAGGGGATTTAGTGGATACAGATATTAAGATTATAAAGCATAATGGTATTAAGATCATTGAGATAAACTCTATAGAGTTTACTGGTAAAAGAAAAATAGATTGGGATGGTGTAGAGGATTATTTAAAGAGATTTATAGGGGAGTCATACACAATTGATGAGACAGATGATGTTGTATATATTGGATCTGATTTTCCTGATGAATATGCCCATAGCAGGTATAGTGCAAAAGTATTTGGAACTATTGGAAAGGCAAAGGCGAATGCTGCTCAAGCAATTCCAGAGCTTATTAACATAGCAACTGATATATCGTTTCGACCTAATCTTGCATCAAAACATGAAAAAGATGCGATTAATGGATGGTATAGGTGTACAGTTCATTTTGCTTTACCAACAACAGATGACAAGGGAAATATAAATGGAAAGAATTATTTTAGGGGGCGAATGATTATACGTTGTAATTCACAAGGTAAATTGTATCTATACGACATAATAGACATAAAAAAAGAAACGTAGTACCCCGCATGAGCATATAGCTGTACGGCACAAAACCACATTTCTTTGAATGCATAATACTTTAAAAGAGGTGAAAATGTCAAGATGAAAAAATGAGTCAGCAATTACGTCGGACGTGGGAAGTGACTCATTCGGATATATGAAATGGGAGGAGAGGATTTTGAAGAAATTTTATAATAGTGATGGGTTCGCGCACGTGATCGCGCGGGGCGTGGGAAAGATGATTATTTATGAAGATGAGATGGACTATAAGTATTACATCAAGCTGATTAGGAAGTACGCGGAGCAGCTGGGGATTACGGTCTGCGCTTATTGCTTGATGGCAAATCACGTCCATATATTGGTGCGGTATTCGGGCGAAAACATAGCGAAGTTCATGCAGCGGCTCAATTCCGTATATGCGAAGTATTTTAATAAGAAGTACGACCGCGTGGGCCATTTGTTTCAGGGGCTTTACAAGATGGAAAATGTGGAGACAGCGAGCTATTTTCTGACGGTCACGAGGTATATCATACAGAATCCGGAGAAGGCCGGGATATGCAAGGCGTATGAGTATCGCTGGAGCAGCCTGCACGACTTCGATTCTCCGAAGACGTTTGTCGACATTTCCGTGGCGGTGGGCATGCTGGGCGGGTACGATAAGTTCTATCAATTTGTAAATGTCGCCGATGCCGAGGAACTGAGCATTGAGTTCGATGATATAGGCAAAATGATGGAATCAGACGAAGTATCTTCTAAGGGCGAAATGGAGGACTCCTCCGCTGAGTTGATCGAAAAGGTGAAGTTAATGCTGGAGTTGGAAAATGTAAGCGAAATAAATGATTTTTCAAAGGAGAAACGCAATGCAGCGCTTGCAAAAATGAGGGACGAAGGTCTTAGCATTAGAGAGATTGCGCGAGTGACAGGGTTCGGGCGAAATATAATTCAGAGAGCTAAGTAGCACTACCGCGAAAATGAGTCACTTTGCACGTCCGACGTAGAGGTGACTCAAAAATGAGTCAGCAGTTACGTCGGACGTGAGAAGTGACTCATTCTGACTCATTAATTGATATGTAATAATACGTATTACACTTTGACATACGTATTACTACGTAATATAATATGAGATATAGAAAGGGTATATAATGAAAACTTCAGAACTTACTAAGATGCTGAAGAAAGCAGGATGTTATGCCATAGAACATGGTAAGGAACATGATGCTTGGTATAGTCCCTTAACGGGTAAGACAATTAGGGTACCAAGACATGGTAGTAAAGAAATTGCAACAGGAACTGCTTATCGCATCATGAAGGATGCGGGATTGAAATGAGTTCATTTGTACAAGAATATAGAGAGGGGTGGATTGTAATGGGAAAATATGTTTATCCGGCTGTATTTACAAAGGAAGATGATGGGAAATACAGCATTTTTTTTCCGGATCTTGAGGGGTGCTACACGACTGGAGATAATTTATCGGACGCCTTGTATATGGCCGAGGACGTGCTTGCATTTACGATGTATAGTCTAGAGAAGGATAAGCTTCCTATCCCTGAACCAAGCGAAAATCTAGCTGCTGAGGCAGGTTCATTTGTGAATTACATTGTCTGTGATACACTTGAGTATCAAAAAATGAATAATAACAAGGCGATTAAGAAGACGTTATCAATTCCTGAATGGCTCAATGAAAAAGCAATGGAGGCTAATCTGAACTTCTCGCAAGTACTCCAGGAAGCTTTAAAAGCCAAGTTAGGAGTATACTAAATGAAATTCGTATTCGATAAAAAGAGAATAATTGTCTGCTTTCTTGCGGTATTTGGAATGGGATTTTTTCTGTCATTTCTAATGTTGTGTGGCCTGGGGACGGATCCATGTTCATTTATGAATAAGGCAATCTCGCTAAGAATCGGAATGCTATTTGGCACGTGGCAGCTCATAATAAATGCTGTACTGCTGATAATCGTCATATTGTGGAACAGGTCCAGCCTTGGATTTGGAACGCTATTTAACATGATTCTTGTGGGCTACTATGTAGATTTTTTCGACTGGATATGGGGCAAGACGATTCCCGCAAATGTATTCAGCGACAGCGTTACGAGATGGGCGATATTCATAGTGGCACTGCTTTGCTTTATCGTCAGTGCAGCCGTGTATATCAATTGCGACATGGGTGTCGCCCCATACGACGCTCTGCCGAAGATTATCTCCGAAAAGGTCAGCGACAGATTTCCAAAGTTTCCAAAGATGATTGTCCGTATGGTCTGGGACTTCACAGCCATATTGGTAGGCGTGATTGCCGGAGGAATACCAGTCGTAGGAATAATACTAATGGCAATATTCCTGGGACCTGCCATAAGCCTGGTAGGTAGGCTATTCTTTGGAAAAAATACATGAGCTAAAATGAGTCACTTCTCACGTCCGACGTAAGGGTGACTCATTTTTGAGTCAGCAGTTACGTCGGACGTGAGAAGTGACTCATTCTGACTCATTGAATTCTCTAAGTAATATTTTTACAAAAAGGTATAATCTTTTAGTCATATGTGATATAATACGGGATAGTGTTTTTTGTATTAGTAGTTATATCCTTTGGTTGTAAAAATATACATAGAAGGAGTTATTTATGGGTATGTTTATAGTAAACGTTAATCTGACTGATAGCAAAAAAACAACAGATAGAAAATCAATAGATAAAAAGACAACAGATAATATTGTTATTATAGATAATATGTGTATGGAAGAGAGACATGGTCTTTCTATTCCTTCGCTTGATTCTATTTTGATTGGGATGATAAAGGTAAGTACAAAGCATTTACTTAAAGCTTTAAGACTTGCGAGAGTTATGGGCGATATCTTATGCAAGATATCCTATGAAATATTTGGCATATCTATAGATTCAAAATATAAACAATCCATCAGTGACGGATCGTTACTTCCCTTACTTATTTGATATTTGATTCATCATACCCAGAGTTTATGTTACATAAACTCTGGTATTTTAGCTTGCAACTATATAAAGCATGCAACTATATAAAGCATGATTCTATTACATAATTTTGTTTAAATCTGGGGAGATATAGGATGAGTAAAAAAAATGATGAAAACACAAAATACAAAAAATCAAGGGAAGTTAGTGAAACTTCAGATAAAAGTGATGGTCTTATAAACAGTGAACGTCTTCATCTTTCGAACGACAATAAATCAGTAGAAGGTAAAAACTGGAAGATATCTCTTTTTAATATTCTTTTGGTTATGTATGACCTCTTTGCAGTTATACTATCTTATTTTCTTGCTTTATGGTTCAGGTTTGATGGCTCATTCTCTCAGATTCCAAGACAGTATCTAACGCCATATATATGCTTTATTCCCTTTTATGCGGTTTTTTGTATTATAGCCTTCGCGGGATTTAGACTGTATAAGAGTCTTTGGAGATATGCCAGTGTATTAGAGGGCGTAAGGGTAGCGGAAGCTACAATCTTTACTGCTGCTTGTCATACAGTTTTTATCACAATTACTCTTAAGAGAATGCCGCTATCATACTATTTCTTTGGAATGGTATTCCAGTTCTTCCTTGTTCTTGGTGTCAGATATTTCTATAGATTCTATCTCATAGTTAGAAGAAGATACACAAGAGATGTAAGTTCCCTAAAGAAAGTTATGATCATAGGTGCTGGTGAAGCAGGTAGAAATCTTATCCGTGAGATTCATCGCTCTGAGGAAATGAATGAAGTTCCTGTCTGTGTAGTGGACGGTGATCAAAGTAAATGGAATAAAAGCTTAGAGGGTGTTCCGATTATTGGCGGAAGAGAGAGCATTCTACTTGGAGTTGAAAAGTATAAGGTAGAGAAGATATACTTTGCGATTCCTTCCGCGAGTAAGAGTGCTCAAAGAGATATACTGACCATCTGTAATGAAACTAAATGCGAACTAAAAACTCTTCCAGGAATATATCAGTTGGCCAATGGCGAAGTTGATATAAAAGCCATAAAAGATGTGGATATCGAAGATCTTCTTGGTAGAGACCAGATAAATGTTGATATGAAGGAAATCTATAATCAGTTATCTGGGCAGGTTGTCCTCATAACTGGTGGTGGTGGTTCTATCGGTAGTGAGATTGCACTTCAGGTATCCAGACATAATCCTAAGAAACTTATAATCTTTGATATATATGAGAATAATGCTTATTCAATTCAGCATAAGATACTTAGAGAGAATCCAAACTGTCCTCTAGAAGTTCTAATAGGCTCAGTAAGAGACAGTCGAAGAGTAAATGATATATTCAGGAGGTTTAGACCTGATATAGTATATCATGCAGCTGCTCATAAGCATGTTCCCCTTATGGAGGATAGTCCTTGTGAGGCTATCAAGAATAATGTGATAGGAACATATAAGGTCGCTTATGCGGCTATGATGTATGGTACAAAGAATTTTGTACTTGTAAGTACAGATAAGGCTGTTAATCCAACTAATATCATGGGAGCTTCCAAGAGACTCTGTGAGCTGGTAATCCAGTCTTTTGATAAGATGATTAAGAATCATAGAGAGGCAGATATTCCTGTTCTTCATGTTCATCAGGAAGATGAAGATGGTAGTATGTATCCTTTGGCGGAAGGAACTCAAAGATTTGATGTGGACGGAAAAGAGATATTTACTTTTCCAGGACAGGATAATAAAGGACATAGAAAGGCACAAACTAAGTTTAGTGCGACAAGATTCGGCAATGTTTTAGCGAGTGGGGGATCAGTTATTCCACTTTTTAAAGATCAGATAGCAAATGGTGGGCCTGTAACAGTAACACACCCTGATATCATCAGATATTTCATGACCATTCCTGAAGCTGCAAGCCTTGTTCTTCAGTCTGGAGCATATGCTAAGGGTGGAGAAATCTTTGTACTAGATATGGGTGAGCCTGTAAAGATAGTAGATCTTGCTAGAAATCTTATAAGACTTTCTGGGTTGGAGCCGGATGTTGATATAAAGATTGAATATACAGGACTTCGTCCAGGTGAAAAGCTATATGAAGAAAAACTTATGTCGGAGGAGGGGCTTACTAGAACAGCTAATGAACTTATTCATGTAGGAAAGCCTGTTGAGTTTGATGAGGAAAAGTTCCTTGGTGCGATGAATGATCTAATGAAGGTTTCTTATGAGAATACTGAGGCTATTAGATTGATGGTGGAAGAATTGGTTGATACTTATCATCCGAATGATCCGCTTAATGATGACAAAATAAAAGAGTATAGGAATCAAATAAATATTATACTTAAAAAATAATAAATAATATATTTGGAGATTGTAATGGAAAAGAGAGTAATTAAGTTTAGCCCTCCAGATATTAGTGAGGCTGAAATATCTGAAGTTGCAGAAGTATTAAGAAGTGGTTGGATTACAACTGGTCCAAGAACCAAGTTACTTGAAAGACGACTTGCTGCATATATTGAGACTGGAAAAAATGATATTGATGTGGATGCTGAAATAAGCAGATGGAGCAATCGCGTGGTTTGCCTAAACTCAGCAACTGCTGCGGAGGAGCTAAATCTTAGAATTCTTGGAATTAAACCAGGAGACGAGGTGATAGTTCCTGCTTATACTTATACTGCTACAGCGTCTGCTGCAATACATTGTGGCGCAAAAGTTGTATTTGTCGATATTCAAAAAGATGGTGATTCTACAACACATTCACCAGAAATGGATTATAAAAAGCTTGAAGAAGCAATTAATGATAAAACCAAAGCTATAATAGCAGTTGATATAGCCGGTATAGTTTGTGATTACAAAAGGATATATGAGATAGTTGATAGAAAAAGAGATTTATTCAAACCATTGATTAGCGATGGAACACCGTTATCTGATTTATCATCTCGCATTCAAAAATCACTTGGAAGAATTGCTGTATTATCTGACTGTGCTCACGGACTTGGGGCAAGTCGTGTGATAGATGGAAAAAAACTTTATACAGGCACAATTGCTGATTTTACAAGTTTTAGTTTTCATGCTGTTAAGAACTTTACTACTGCAGAAGGTGGGGCTGCAACATGGAAATCAATAGATGGGGTTGATAATGCCGAAATCTATAAGTTCTATCAATTACTTAGCCTTCATGGACAAAGTAAAGATGCCTTGGCTAAAACACAAGTCGGAGCGTGGGAATATGATATCATAGGCTCTTGGTATAAATGCAATATGACGGATATTATGGCAGCTATAGGACTAAGACAGCTTGATAGGTATTTGGGATTGCTTGGGCGTCGTGAACAGATCATAAAACGATATGATGAGACTTGTGATTCTCTTGTAGTATCACATTTGAATCATCATGTGGATGGTATGGACAGCTCAAATCACTTATATCTTATTCGCATCCCTGGTATTGATATAGAAACCAGAAATGAGATTATTGAAAAGATGGCAGAGGCTGGCGTTGCTACAAATGTTCATTATAAACCTTTGCCGATGATGACTGCTTATAAGAAAAGTTCTGGAGGTATTGAAAAATATTCAAACTCCTATGACTACTATGAGAATTTGATTTCGATGCCATTACATACTATGCTTTCAGATGATGATGTGGAGTATGTGTGTGAAACACTACGAGGAGCATTGAATCGAGTGTTAGGTTTGCCAATTTATTCTGCATAATATAACATGTTCAAAATATTCCAGCAAAAGGATACAAATGATTAGCATTATCGTACCAGTATATAAAGTTGAGCCTTATTTAAGGCAGTGCATAGAAAGTATTATAAATCAAACATATAAGAATATAGAAATCTTGTTGATTGACGATGGTTCGCCTGATAATTGTGGGAGAATCTGTGAGGAATATGCAAAACAAGATAAAAGAATAAGAGTATTTCATACTGGAAATAGAGGTCTATCAGCAGCGCGTAATCTTGGTATTAAAGAGTCCAGAAGTGAATTCATCGGTTTCGTAGACTCTGATGATTGGATAGAACCAGATATGTATGAAATGCTTTTTGATAAAGCTAGAGAACAAAACGCAGATATTTGTGAGTGTAATTTTTGGTTTGGAACAGCAGAAAAGAATTATATAGATTTAGATGATGAGGTTTATATAGGTATAGATTCTTTAGAAGCTTTTTATAAAGGTAAGATTTGCCATGTGGTATGGAATAAGATTTATAAGAAAAAATTGTTCGATATAGTAACTTTCCCAGAAGGACGTAATATTGAGGATATATCAATCATGCATCTTCTTATAGAGCAGGCTACGGTAGTTGTATCTATGTCAGATAAAAAATTACACTATCGGCAACGAGCAGATAGCATCAAGCACATTTATTCGGCAAGTAATTTGATTGATTACGCAGATGCTTTTCTTGACAGATATGAATTCTATAAACGAAATAAAATGAAATTACCAAATATTAAAGAAGAAGAACAATTACTTTTGGTAGCAATAGGTATTTCGAGAGTATGGCGTTGGTGGTTTGGATGCGATAAAGATGATAAACAGAAATACTCCAAACGAATAAATGAATTGAAACAGTTTACGAGAACGAATTTTCCGCTTCTTGGTTGCTCTAATTGGCCATTTTTTCTTAGATTTTCATGCCTGTTTATGCATTCGAAGAGTAAAGTGTCTTTCATGATTATATACTATTTGAATCAAATGTTTAGAAAAATAAAACCGGAGAAATCCAACATTGCAAGGTGAACAATTAAAGCAAATTAGGTGAGCAGACATAGAAACTGTAGAATTGGAATATGTTGAGATGAACGATAATTATAATGTTGAAATAATTAATCAACGAAACGATGCTTATGAATTAATATGGAATCATAATAAAGAAATTGAACGCGCTATTTCTGATGAGGAATTAAAACGAGGAATAGAAAAGTTTATTGATAAAGGAAACGTGATAGCAGTTATAAAAGAAGAAAAGATTATTGTGTTTATGGTGTTGTATTGCAATTCTTATGATACATTGGAAGCATATATATGTAACCTCTATGTTTTGGAACAGTATAGAAGAAATCACTTGGCTGACAAAATGATAAAAAAAGCAATTAAAATTTGCGAAGAAAATCATTTTGTGACTATACATCTCCATGTATCTGAAGATAATGAGCCGGCTGTTGCGCTTTATAAAAAACACGGTTTTTCTTTTACAGAAGAATATAGAAATGCTGAAAGAGGAATGAAGTTAAGATTGGTTAAATAAAAGTATGAAATTGATGGTTTTGGGTTGTGGAATGGCACAACTGGATTTGATCATGGAATCAAAAAAGATGGGTTATAAAACTATTGCTTGCGACAATAGACCCGGAATGGAAGCGACTAAGGTTGTCGACAAGTATTATCAAGTCGATTACATGGATCTTGAGAAGGTATACGAAATCGCTGAGAAAGAGAAAATCGATGGAGTAATCTCAAATTCAGAGCCTGCTATGTTACATGTAGCGTATATATCACAAAAAATGAATCTGATAGGTAATACTGTTGAAAGTATTGAATCATTATCTTTAAAATCTAAGTTTAGAGAATTGCAACAAAGAGCAGGAGTGTTTGCTCCAGAACATTATGCCGTAAATTCATATAAAGAATTATTAGAAAAAGCAAAAAAAATATGTTATCCGATAATCATTAAGCCAACAGTAAGTACGGGAACACAAGGAACATTAAAATTGGATAAATATGATGAGATTATCCTTTCAGATGCTTACACGGATTGTAAATCATATTCGCGTAATGGGCAAGTATCCATTGAACAGTACGTGCCAATGAGCAGTCTGATGATAAGCGAAAGTGATATCGTTGTTGTGGGAGATGATATCATTTGGGACGGTATGATGAGCACTTTGAGATCTGAAAAAACACCTATGTTGCCGGAAACTTACGTATTCCCAATGAATTTATCTGAGGAAAAGAAAGCAAAGATAAAGGATGTGGTAAGGAGAATATTGAAGACTGCGAGAATAAAGCACGGTCAATACAATGTCGAAGCTTATTTCACAAATGATGACGATGTTTTTGTAGTTGAGATCAATCCTAGGCAGGGTGGGAATCATATTTCACAACTGGTTTTGGAACATTCAGGAGTTAATTTAAGTAAGCTGCTTGTATCAACTTCTGTTGGAGATATGACATATTATGAAAAATTGAAATCATTTATAAGAGAGAAAAATCATGTTACTTTGCATGCGGTATATGCACGGAAGAAAGGTATTCTTGTAGATGTGTATATAAGCCCTGAAATTGAACCATATGTTAAGTGGATAGACAGACGAATTCAAAATGGATCTGAAGTCAGTGAAGGTAAGACGGTGTTTGATGCAATTGCGTGCATTGATTTGCAATTTGATTCGCAAGAAGAACAACAATTATATACTAACGAGATAGAAAAGCTCATTTATCCTGTTATCAAATAGAAATTTAATAAATTTATAAATGATTGAGAATATTAAATCAAATGCAATGAGTTAAGTAGCCATAAGTGAAAGATGTAAAGGGGGGATTAGATGGAAGTTGAACGACAGTATCTAAATGTCTTGAAGGGGTTATTGATTGTGCTTGTTGTTATTGGACATTTTGGTCAGACCATCGCAAATAATTTGCCGGCAAACATCGCTTTCATCGGACAGGGTTTAGTCTTATTTATTTCATATGCCCTTGTTTCTTTATGTATCAGGAGTTCTTTCACAAAATGTTGAAAAGAGAAGAGAAAAGGCATTTTGTGATTTATTTGTTCCATATCTTTTGTTTCAGGTATTAGTTGGTATTGTTATTTTGGTTTTGACTAAATCGGGTGGCGTATTACAGAATATTTTTGTACCTTATTTAGGAGCGTGGTATTTACTGACATTGTTTATTTATAGACTTGTTTTACCTGAGGTGAGAAAGGTTAGAGGGGTTCTGGTAATGGGGGTACTCATAACAATAATCACCTGTCTAATGACTGAATTGGGAAATGAATTTGCTCTTAAGAAAACATTAGGTTTTTTTGTGTATTTTATAGCGGGGTACTTTATTGGAATACCTAATAAAAAAATGCCTTTAGCGATTTCAAGAATAATTCTCGTCTTGCTCATTATTGTAATTATTTTCATATCATGGAATACTGATTGGTACGATATTGCCCTGTTAGTTTTAACTCGGAATGCAAATGCAAATGATTTTTCGTCTTGGTATATTGCCGTAGTAGCATATTCTATTGCATTTATAGGAACTACAGCCGTTTGCTATTTAGTAATTTCAGCGATTCCTGAAAAATGCGTTTGGCTTGAAAAACAAGGGCAGGATACAATGCCAATGTATCTTTCACATCTGATTTTGTTTATGGCAATCGGATATTTGGTCAACAAGAATAATTGGGTTGTTACTGTCTGTATTAGTATTCTGGGTATTTGTATATCAATTATTGTCTTTTCACAGAAATGGTATAGAAGTATATTTAAAAGAGTTATAGATCGAATTAATAAGGTGTTTTTCAAGGTGGATTAAAGAAGGCATCAATATGGCTGATATTTATGAATTATATAATAGAAAAGTTATCATTATAGGCACGGGTAATATGGTGCGTATATTGCTTGCGCCTTTAATATTCGAATCTTGTAGGGAAGAGGAAATAGAAAATGTATAAGGCATTTGGGAAAAGATTGATAGATTTTATTATTAGTTTAATTGGATTACCATTTTTTGGAATTCTTTTTATTATTTTTGCCCCGATTATATGGTTAACTGATAAAGGACCGATTTTCTATAATGCGGAACGTTTGGGATATAATGGCAAAGTTTATAAGATGTTTAAGTTCCGTTCTATGCGAGTAAATGCGCCTGATATCAGAAATAAAGATGGTAGTACATACAACGGAGATGATGATCCTAGAGTTACAAAAATCGGAAGAATAATGCGAAAGACTAGTGTGGATGAAACTCCGCAGATTTTAAATGTACTTAAAGGCGACATGAGTATTATCGGACCTCGTCCGTTTGTAATTACTCATTATGAAGGCTATGACAAGCTGGATGAAAAGAGAAAGAAGCGTCTTGAGGTAAGACCAGGAATTACAGGATATAGTCAAGCCTACTTCAGAAATTCTATTACACAAGATCAGAAAATAGATAATGATTGCTACTATGCTGACCACGTTTCTTTTTGGTTTGATATTAAGATTTTTTTCCAAACAATAAAGTCAGTGTTAATGCATGAGAATATATATGTTTCAGATGATCTAAAAACTACAATAGGAAAGAAAGTAGAAGAAAAATGAAAAAAGTATTGATAATAGGTGCCTCAATACTTCAGCTTCCAGCAATAAGGAAAGCCAAGGAGTTAGGATATTATGTTGGAGTTGCTGATTACAACCCTAATGCTATTGGAATTCAATATGCTGATGAATACTTTAATGTAAGTACAATAGATGTTGGTGGCGTGGTTAGAGTTGCTGAAGAGTTTAGACCAGATGGGATTATGACATTGGCCACAGATATGCCAATGAGGGCTGTGGCGGCAGCTTGTCAGAAGCTTGGATTGTGCGGGATTTCACTTGAAACTGCGTTGAAAGCCACAGACAAAGGGGAGATGATCAAAGCATTTGAAGCATGTGGAGTTGAACATCCGTGGTATTATATAGTTCCAACACTAGATGATTTGAAGAACATTATAGATAAAATCATATACCCCTGCATTATGAAACCGACAGATAACGCAGGAAGCAGAGGGGTTGTGCTTTGTCATGATAGAACAGAACTTGAAGCAGAATACGAATACTCTCACAATGAGTCTCGTGGTGGTGCCGTGATTATAGAGGAGTATCTCCAAGGACCTGAATTTAGTGTTGAAGTAATGGTAATTAATGGAGAGCCAAATGTTCTTCAAATAACTGATAAGCTGACTACAGGTGCACCACATTTTGTTGAGATGGGACATACTCAGCCGACAAGGCAGAGCAGAGAAAATCAAGAAAGAATTCGAGATTTGGCCTGCCGGGCTTGTAAAGCTGTCGGTATCAGTAATGGACCTGCTCATGTAGAAATGATTCTCACAAAGAATGGTCCTAAGATGGTTGAACTTGGCGCACGTATGGGGGGGGATTGCATCACAACCCATCTCGTGCCACTATCGACTGGAATAGACATGGTTGGTTGCACCATAAAGCTGGCTTGTGGTGAGGATATTGATATAGAGCCGAAATTCAATAAAGGTGCTGCTATACGATATTTTGATGCTCACAATGGAATCATAAAAAGTATCGAAGATATAGATAAAGCCCAAAAGATACTGGGAGTACAAGAAATATCGATAGTGCATTCTGTTGGAGAAACAATTGGTGAAATTGGAAGCAGTACTGACCGTGTTGGGTTTGTGATTGCGCAGGCTGATTCAGCTGAGGATGCAATAAAAATTTGTGAAAGTGCTTTAAATACAATCAAAATAATAGTAGAGACGAGGTAAATGAGAATGTTTCGCCAGAAGTTGTTAGTGATTGGAGCAGGTATTGGTCAGATTCCGATTATTGAGAAAGCAAAAAAAAGAGGAATTAATATCTCTGTAGTAACACTTCCCGGAAAGCAGCCGGGAATAGAATTGGCTGATGATGTTTTTTATTGTGATATCTACGATAGAGACAAAATAGTTAATTGGGCAAGAGAGCATGATATTACAGCCGTAACATCTGATCAGAATGATTTGATGAATCCCACAGTAGCTTATGTGGCTGAAAAATTAGAGTTACCAGGCAACCGATTTAACCAGGTGATGTCTTACTGCAACAAGAATATCTATCGTGACAATTGTGATAAAATTGGTAATCCTACTCCAATGCATATAGCTGTTGATTCGATTGATTTTCCAGGACTTGATTGTCCGCTTCCTTGGATAGTAAAGCCGGCTGATTCACAGTCGAGTGTAGGAGTACAAAAAATAGAAAGAGCAGAAGACTTCAAACCTGCACTTAAGGCAGCACTCGGCCATTCTAAGACGCATAGTGCGATAGTTGAAGAGTTCTTTAAAGGAAGAGAGATAGTTTGTGAGGGATTCATCAATGATGGAAAATATTATCTACTTGCATTTGCAGATAGAAAGTATTTTGAACTTACAGATCTTCTTATACCGTCACAAACAGTTTTTCCTTCGTTAGTTAAGAAAGAATTATTGGGCAAAGTTCTTGAGTGTGAGCAGAGGATGGCGAGCTATATCAAGCCGTCTTTTGCAATTGTTCATTCTGAATATCTCGTTAATGAAGAAGAGAACAATATTTGTGTTGTAGAAAGTGCACTACGAGGTGGTGGTGTTTATATTTCTTCACATTTAATACCTTTGGCTACAGGAATAGATATCAATGATGTACTTTTGGACAAGGTGCTTGGAAAAAAGATAGATGTAGATAAAGTGTTTGAAAATAGGAAAGATGCTGCATCGGCGTATATTTGTTTCTATTTGCCAGAGGGAACTGTAAAGAGTGTTTCTGGAGTGGATGAATTGAAAGAGCTTCCTTTTGTCAAGAAAATTTGCCTTGATACTATTCAAAAAGGTCAGAAGACAGAACCTATGCTTCATAAGGGTTTAAGAAAAGGACCTATACTTGTGTGTGGTGAAAATAGAGTTGATATTGAGAATAATATCAAAATAGTCCAGAAAACGCTAAAGATTGAAGTCGAGACCCCTAAAGGAGAAGAAAAAGGAATAGTTTGGAGTTGAATTAATGCGGAGATTATTTGTATGAAAGGTTATGTTTTTATTTCAAATTCTACAAAGCCTAATGAAGAAAAGGCTAACAGTAGAGATATGATTTCATTATCAAATGTTAATAAGCCTTGTGTTAATGCAGCGTTAAATATGGGATATGAAGTATTTCTTGGTGTTAATCGTAATCGACCAGAAGAACTAAGTTGTGAGTTACCGATTAAACTTTTTGATTCACATACTTATAGAAGTATTACAGCATTCAATGATAATCGTATTGCATTTAATAATCTTAATAAAATCCTAAAAGAAAATGATATTGAAGTTATTCATTGTAATACGCCAGTTGGTGGACTTATTGGACGCTTATGTGGAAGAAAGAATCATATTAAATATGTGATATATACTGCGCATGGATTTCATTTTTATAAAGGAGCTCCATTAATAAATAGAACAGTCTTTAAGTGGGCAGAAAGAATAATGGCACATTGGACTGATATTATTATTACTATGAATCAAGAGGATTATGAAGCAGCAAAAACTTTTAAATTGAAAAAAGGAGGCAAAGTTTATAAGGTTCATGGAGTTGGTATTTCTTTATCTGAATATCAAAATATAAAAAAAGATGATTTGAATAAAAGAAATGAATTTAGTTTATCTCAAAATGACTTTATTTGTATTTCTGCTGGAGATTTGGTTTTAAGAAAAAACTACCGTACCGCTATTGAATCAATTGCATATGCAAAGAATCCTCATATTCATTATTTGATTTGTGGTGAAGGCCCAGAAAAGGATAATCTTCGAAGTTTAGCAAAAAAACTAGGAATTGATAATCAAATCCATTTTTTGGGATATAGAACAGATATAAAAGAGTTATTAGCGATGTCAGATTGTTTTTTATTTACATCAACTCAAGAAGGTTTGCCTCGTTCTTTATTAGAGGCAATGGCTGTTGGTCTGCCAGTTGTTGTTTCCAAAATCAGAGGTAATGTTGATCTGATAGAAAACGGAAAAGGCGGATTTTTATGTACCCCATTTAATGCAGTTGATTTTGCAAATTCTATTAATATACTTACAAATGATAAAACTTTGTGCGAATCTATGGCAAATTATAATTTGGAAGTTATTAAACAATACGATATCTCAGTTGTTGAAGAAGAAATAAAGAAAATTTATAAAGATAATATATAGAATAAGTATATAATGATAATGCGAATTATGTATTGAATTAGGAAGGAATAACAATGTACGATGTACTAGTTCTTTTGGCGACATATAATGGGGAAAAATACCTTAAGGAACAATTAGATAGCATATTTAATCAAGTTGGTGTAAATGTAAAAGTATTGGTAAGAGATGATGGTTCAACCGATTCTACTATATCTATTTTAGAAGAATACCATAACAAGTATAATCTTGAATATATAAAAGGAAATAATGTGGGTGCTTTTCAGAATTTTATGAAGCTTATTGAATTAGCTGATGAATATGAATATTATGCTTATAGTGATCAGGATGATATTTGGTTAAAAGAAAAATTGATACAAGCGATGAATAATATTTATAAAAGTAGTAATATTCCTAGTTTGTATTTTTCAAAGAGTACAGCAGTAGATAATAATTTAAATCAATTAACTGATTGTAATCATGCAAATTATGAGGATGCTGATAGTTTTGCTATGGCGTCTATTCGGAATATTTGTCAAGGTAGTACATGTGTTTTTAATAATGAGTTAATGAAATTATTAAAAAAAACACCACTCGATTATCAGGTTGAACATGATTGGTGGACTTTTTTAGTGTGTTTATCTGTAGGAGGTAGGGTATATGCTGATAATAATTCTTATATGCTTTATCGACAACATGAAAACAATGTTTTGGGAGCAGGATCATCATTTTCTTCAAGATTAAAAAGAAGAGGTAAGTTATTGATTTCTAAAAGAACACATGGTAGACAAAAAATGTGTGAAATCATATTGAATACTTATAATGATAGACTTACTAATGAAGCTAGAAGTGTATTGACAGAAATTGTAAATTATAGGCGTTCTATACTTAATATGTTTAATTTGTTATTTGATAAACGTTTTTATCGTGGCGAATTTCAGTATTCAGTATCATTTTTTACGGCTGTTTTGACTAGAATTATATAAGTTAGGATATATATTGTAATGGAAATATATGATGAAAGAAAAAAATATTATAATATACTTGTTGGGTTCTTGTCTTCACTTTTTTTATTTTTTGCTATTTTTATGCCAGCGGATAATTTGAATTTTAAAAAGATTTTATTTGCTGTTTTAATTTTTTTGGGTATTAATATTATTCTAACAAATCTTCTCAACAATAAATATGGCTTTTTAGCATTTATGGCATTGATATTTCCAGTGTTTTTTATTTTGTTATCATACTTTTTAGGGAATAATATCAGAACTGCAATTCAAATTGGATATCCTGGATTATATCTTGTTTTGTTTTTTTTGTTTTTGGATGAGGAGTTATGTTATACAAAGGTTTTTATTAATTTATTAAAAGTATTAGCTGTATTTATTGTAATATGTGGTGCTTTACATTATATAAGAGCTTTATCAATTTATAATAATATAATATTACAATATTTATATTCTACTGAAAATGCTATGGTAGGAGATGCCGGTAACACTTCCTTTGGATTAATGATTTTTATAAAATCGTCTTCACTATTAATCATATTGCTGGGTTATTCTTTAAGTTGTGGTGATTATAAATGGATTATTATTTCATCAGTTGCTTTATTTTTTTCAGGAACAAGAGCCAATGTTTTTGGAATGGCATTATTATTAATAATTTGGTTGTTTTTGTGGAAACCCGAAAAGAATAAAATGAAGATTGTCAGATGGTTTTTATTAGTTTTATTTATTCTTCTTTTTATTATTGTAATAAAGTCTTTTATTCTGTATATACAAGCTATATTTATAAAAAGATCTGGCAACGATTTGACTAGGTTAAATTATTTTTATGATGTATATGAACTAATACGACGGAATCCATCTTCTTTGATTTTAGGGACTGGGTTTGGAAGTGATATTTACATTAGCCGATATAATAAATTTTCAAATATTATTGAGGCATCTTATCTTGATATGTTTAGACAAATAGGCATAATAGGGATGAGCTTTTTTTCTTATTTTCTTATAAAACCCATACAAAAAATTAATAGATATTTTTGGATAGTTTTTTCATATATTATTTATTTGATTATAGCTTCAACAAACCCATTATTGTATACGTCTACTGCTTATATTGGATATATATATATATATTTAATTACAAATGAAAATTATCAAGAAAAGAATATAAGATATAGAATTAAACTTAAGTGATTAATAAAGGGGTTTCAAATGAAATATAAAAACCTTATTATTTCAAAAAGATTTATTACTTCATCATATTCGTGTTTGTTTTATTTGGAACATGAGCTTTTAAAATATAATACTGTATTATGGGCATTTGGTAATACGTCAAGAATTGGAAATAAATATGTTGATGGATTTAAATCGTTTGATAATGATACCTGGTATGGCAAAATACCAAGAATACGTTTGTTTTTTTCTAATATTCATGCTTTTTTTCTTATGATGACAACTAAACAAACTGTAATTATAAACGATTTAGATTTCTTTATAGAGGCTTATATAGCAAAAAAATTGCGAAAAAATTTAAATATAATACATTATAATACAGAATTACCAGGCAAAGATGTAAAGTATTCAAAACTTATCGAAAAATTTTACAAAAAACATGCTAATTTTCCAGATATGATTATTGAATGTCTTCCTGAAAGAGCGTTATATCGAAAGAAAAAATGGGAGATTACTAAACCTATTTTTGTAATTAATAATACGATACCTAGTTCAGATATTCCAGAATATGATGACGAAATTGTAAGAGATTATGTGGATTTTTATAACGATAAACCTATATTGGTTTTTGCTGGAAGATGTAATGATAATCTTATTTTAAAAGATTTGGTTGATTCCATGTCTAAATTTGAAAATAAAATAAATTACTTAATGTTCTGTCATGGAGATATAAAATATAAAAATCAGCTAAAACATAAATGTGAGAGATACATTAAAAATGGTTCATGTAAAATATATGATGCAATTCCCAGAAATAAACTTTTAATGATAATGCAGAAATGCAATATTGGTATTTCTTTTTATAATCCGAATTATAGTGCAAATTATAAATATGCATCTCCATCAAAAATATATGAGTATATTGCATGTGGATTAAATATAATCTCAAGTAATAATGAAGGAATTAATCATATAATTGAAGATAATAAAATAGGTGTATGTATAAAAGATAATGAGAACATTGTAGATGCTTTAAATAGATTATTGAATAATGATTGTTTATCTAATAATAAAATTAAAGAAATGTTTTATGAATCATTGTGTTATGAAGTTCAAGCAAAAGAAACTATTAATGAATTATTAAATTATGTTAAATAACAATTTACGTATTATGGTGAAAAAATGTTTAAAACTATATTGGATTTATTAAAAAAAAGATCTGTAAAAAATGGGATTTGGTTATATGCTTTACAATTTTTTAATATGATAGTTCCTCTTTTGACTATACCATATATAACAAGAATTTTAGGAAGTAGTGGTTATGGAACATTTGCAAAGGCTCTTAATATTGTAGGTTATTTACAAACAGTTGTTGAATTTGGATTTGGAATGTCTGCTACCCGAAAGGTAGCATTGAATGGTAAGAATAATATTGATAAAACCTTTACAGCAGTATTAGCAGGTAGATTCTTATTACTTATTAGTTGTTTATTGTTTTCTATAGTATATTTTTGTTTGAATATTAGAAATTTATCTTTATGCTTTAGTTATTTGATTCTTTTGATTTGTCTAATTGGTTATTGTGTTCAAATGAATTGGATATTTCAAGGAATGCAAGAGATGAAGTATATATCAATAGTAAATATTATTGGAAGGGTTATTTCAACCAGTTTAATATTTTTATTGGTGAAAAATACTTCAGATGTATTTTTATATAGTTTTTTGTACTCGATTTCTCCGTTGCTAAGTGGATTAATTGGTTTGATAATTGCAAGTAAAAAATATGGATTGAAAATATGTAAAATTTCGTTTGGAGATGTTATTGATGAGTTAAAAGACGGGTTTTATGTATTTACTACAAATCTTAGTTCTAAAGTTTTTGGTGCTATTGGAGTAACATTTTTAGGTTTTTTTGCATCTGATTCTGTTGTTGGTATTTTCTCTGCTATACAAAAAATTCCTAATATAATGATTCTTTTGTGGGCACCAATCAGTCAAGTTATATATCCTATTTCAAGTAAATACTTTAAGAACAGTTTTAAAGAAGGAGAGATTTTTGTAAAAAAGATACGTGGTAAAGTAATGATAATCTTTGGATTGTTTGCAATATTAGTAGGATTGTCCAGTAAATTTTTAGTTGGATTTTTGTTTGGACAAGAATATGCTGATTATTATTATTGGATTATTCCATTATTGTTATGGATGATTATTGGAATAGATAATAATTTTATTGGTATTCAAACTATGTTGGGGAGTGGACATGACAAAGAATATGGAATGGTATTTCAAATAGGCGTTATTTTCACGATTATTATTAATTTTTTATTTACATACTTTTGTGGTGGTTTGGGGGCAGCGTTTGCTCCACTGATTTCAGAATTGTTTTTAAACATTCTTTTGAGATATAAATATAAAAAAATAAAGAATGAATGTATTACTGGAAAATAGTTATATTTTTAATAAATATTATTACTGCAATGTATGGTCCTCTGTCAAGATTTAGTACAAATTAAAATGGGAGATTTCTCAAGTTAACTTGCTTTTTTCTGTATCCCATCATTTGCTACATACATATACAGTTTTTCAAAATCATTTGGTGACATATAAT
>Ga0256405_10003833_pt1 | contig 30102 bp, 32 predicted proteins | sample RumenRJG_02DNA_FD_189096 | JGI IMG/M metagenome (GOLD analysis project Ga0256405, IMG submission 189096) | Bovine rumen microbial communities from Lethbridge, Alberta, Canada - RJG_02 | ecosystem: Host-associated > Mammals > Digestive system > Stomach > Rumen | place: Canada: Alberta...
CGGCCAAGGGGCTGTTCCATAAGGCGATAATCATGAGCGGCACCATTCTTAACGTTAACAACAAACAGATGACTGAAGAGCTTGGTCTGGCTGTCCTGGACCAGCTGGGCATTCCGCATAACGAGCCTGACCGCATAAAGGACGTACCGTATGACAGACTTTACCAGGCAGGACAGCGGGCATTGGCTGCAAGTGTCGGCACACGGACTCCCGGAACACCTATCATGTGGGGATTCGGTCCTGTACCGGACGCCGAAGTCCTGGTCCAGCAACCATTCCAGCCGGATTTTGCATCTTTTTCAAACGATATTCCGCTGGTTATAGGAACCACATTCAATGAGTTGCAGCGGGGCAGTTACAACCGCGTGCTGACTCTTGATGAGGCCAAGGATGCGGTTCGTGCCACGTTCGGTGATGAGACTGACGCCTATGCCGAGGCTTTAGCCCAGGCATGGCCTGACTATATTCCTCAGGACCTTCCATCAATAGACTGGCTGTTCCGTGCCAAGACCATTATTACGGCCGATGCCGCATCGGCTTCAATGACAGCTCCGGTTTATAATTACATGTTCACGTGGAAATCACCCTCTACCAACATATCGGCTCATGGTTCGGAACTGAATTTCTGCTTCAATACGCTTCATCTGGCAGGGCGTGACTTGCCCAACCCTTCGGAGAGTGACCTGCGTCTGGCAGACCGCATGGCCCAATCGTGGTCAAACTTCGCCCATACGGGCAATCCCAACGTGGAGGGCCTGCCGGAATGGCATCCGTATACGCAGCAGAACGGCGAATGCCTGCTGTTCGGTCCCGAAATAGAGATACGTAATAATTTTGACCGCGGACTGGAGGAGATCATCAACCGCCACTGTTTCCTTAAACTGGACCGTTTCCTTGAGACCGGGTCACTTAAATAGGTTTACATTTTTATTATTTTTGCACCAGGCAAAAACAGATTTTAATATGAAAGGTACTATCAGAATAATCGTATGGGCTCTGTCGGGCTTGCTTGCACTCCCGGTTTCGGCCCAGCAGGCTGCCACCGTGCGTATTGACGCGGGTGTAAAACATCAGCATATTACGGGTTTCGGAGGTTTCGTCTGTTCCCCCCAGTTCCAATACGGTCATATGTCAAGCAGTGACATCAGCAGGGTGTGGGGTAGCGGCAGTGTTGTCGGATGCAATATAATGCGTCTGTACATACCTATAGGAAAAGGAAACTGGTGGCAGTCATTGGAGACGGCCAAGAAGGCCAAGCAGATGGGCCTTATAGTGTTTGCTTCACCATGGGGACAACCCTCTGAGTGGAAAACCAACAATAGTTCGGATGCAAGGACCAGTCAGGGAGTTGACGGATATCTTAAAAAAGAAAACTGGGCCGATTATGCACAGTATCTGGAGGAGTATGTTCAGTATATGCGTGAGAACGGAGTGGAGCTGGATGCCATCAGCATTCAGAACGAGCCGGATTGGCCTGCCCAGTATGCAGGTTGTCTGTGGTCTGCTTCGGATATTGCCGAATTTGTAAAGACTTATGGCCGGCAGATAAGTTGCAGGATTATGGCACCGGAGACATTGGCAGTCAGTGACAGTTATGCCAATGCCCTGAACAAGTCGGATATACTGCCCTGTTTTGACATCTACGGCGGTCACCAGTACGGCGGAATCCAGTCCGCCTACAAGAATCTTGCTGCTAAAGGCAAGGAGGTATGGATGACCGAGTATCTGATAAACTGGAACGAGGGTAAGTCTACATCCCGGAACTTTGATTTCTCCAAGGATTTCTTTGATTTCTTCCGTGCCATCAACGTCTGTATGCTTGGTGACTTCAATGCGTGGGTTCACTATGCCGCCAAACGTTTTTACGGAATGCTGGGAGACGGACAGATGGGAACATCCGACGGTGCTGTTACCAAACGCGGTTACATAATGGCCCATTTCGCCCGGTTTGTCACAGGCATGACACGTATAGATATGTCATTGGGAGAGAGCGGATTGGAGGGATCGGCTTACCTGTCGCAGACCGGCGATACCGTTGTGGCTGTCCTGGCTAACTCCACCGCATCGAAGGTCAGTCTGACAATAGACCTGCCTTTCTACACCAGGAGCGGAAAGTTGTATTATACAGGCAAAAGCAATAATTTCAAGTCATCAAATGTCAGCCCGGCAGTGGAGTCATGCCGTCCTCAAGTGGAGATTCCGGCACAGTGCGTATCGACAGTGCTGTTTGTACGCAGCCGCGACCGCATGGTTTCGGATATGAAGGGTAGTTCGGCCAGGTTTGACAGGATTGATGATATGAGCGCCCTGTCGTCCCTGTTCGGTACTTCTTATAAACTGAGCGGCCAGACCAGGACATTTGACCACAGCAATCCCATCATATCGTCCAATACAAGTTCCACGAACGGTTATGTGTTGCTTAATAACCGATATGACCAGCTGGTGATGCAGGTCAGGAAGGTGTCGTCATCAATGAACTACAGTTCGGCCAAGACAACTCTCAATTACATCAATTCCAAGGGTGTGTATTCGTCGCATGATTACGGGGAGTTTGATTTGAGCAAGCGTGAGAATTTCAATCTGGTATTTGACATTTCGCCCAAGACTCTTACTGACGGATGCAAGGGTATAGTGTCAATCACCAACAACAACTGGTCGTCAGTTCTGACCATTACATTCGGAGATGTATATCTCAAAGGTGCTTCATCTCCATATTATGCCAGTCTGAGCGGATCGTATGTCCCGGATGATGCCAATGTTCTGAATTATACATCGGATGCCAACTGTACCAGTCTGGATATGACCAAAGTTACTGACGTACCGGAATATCTGGATTGGATGTCTGGAAACCGTGTGGTGTATGTTGATGAGGCGGTACATGTGAATAATGCCAATGTGGTATCGGGTAGCCGTTGTGACAGTCTGTTCCTTTATGAAGAAGGCGGCGATTTCCGTCCTGTAAGGAGTTTCATTGCCGATAAGGCCGTCCTTAAACTCACTGTTGACGGATGCCGTTTTGTGACAGTACCATTTGACGCTGCTGTTCCTACCGGTGTCTCTGCATTTGTACTGAACAATAATATGGAGGCTGTAAGGACGGACACCATATATGCCCATACTCCCGTACTGATAAAAGCGGAAGGTGTTGTCTTATTGGAGGGCAGTGGCCAGGTGTCGTTCAGGAATGCATCCCTGTCAGACAGGTTCCGCGGCACATATGTCAGCTCTACCTTGGCTGTGGGAGATTATGTACTTGCTTTCAATGACAACCGATGGGGCTTAAGCAGAGTAACCCAAGAGGGTGTATTGAGCCCGTTCGGAGTATATGCACAACTCTCAACGACCGAATCGTTCATTCCGTTCAAATCCGATGAACTCTCCGTCGGGCAGGTTCTACCGGGTCTGCCGATTGAAAACCAGGCTGTTTATGACCTGACCGGACGAAAGGTTATGGCCTCTGAACTTGCGCCTGGTATCTACATTGTCGGCGGAAAGAAAGTGGTGATAAGATAATACATGACGTAGTATTTCAGGATGATTCAGATACTCATCGGGGCTGCAACGTCGGGTAGCGGAAAGACCACATTTACAATAGGTTTGCTGCGTGCACTATCACGTAGAGGGCTTAGGGTTCAGCCTTTCAAATGCGGTCCTGACTATATCGACACGCAGTTTCACAGCATCGCTGCTGGCAGGCAGTCGGTCAATCTGGATACCTGGATGGCATCGCCAGATCATATACGTGAGGTTTTTGCACGTTACTGCGCCGATGCCGATGTGGCTGTGATTGAGGGCGTGATGGGGCTGTTTGACGGCTATGACCGTATGCGCGGCAGCAGCGCCGAGATTGCTGCTCTGCTGGATGTGCCGGTTCTGCTGGTGGTCAATGCGCGCTCCACCGCATATTCCGTGGCGGCACTGCTGCACGGATTCAGGACTTTCCGGCCCGATGTGCGGATTGCCGGGGTGGTGTTTAACCAGGTGGCATCGGAGTCTCATTATACCTTTCTGCGGGATGCGGCTGCCGATGCCGGTGTTTCGTGTCTGGGGTGGATTCCGCGTGCCGAAGGTATAGAAGTCCCGTCCAGACACCTTGGCCTCACCATAGGTATGGAGCAGGAGATAAACGCTCTTGCCGACAGAGCCGCAGATCTCATCGAACACATTGGGGACGGTTCTCCCTGTGTCAAACACATTGGGGACGGTTCTCCCTGTGTCATGAGTGCAATAATCCGGGAACTTTTTGGAATATCAGTATCTGAAACTACGGACCTTTCAGGTCCTATCTCTCCCACGCCCTTTGGGCGCGGGCCCCTCCCGTTCACAGCGACACGGGCGTCGATGGTTTCCGATACCGATACTCCAAAAAGTTCAGTGCAATCAGAATCATTAACACGGGGAGAACCGTCCCCAATGTGTTCAATGTGTTTTGCGGTTGCCAGGGACAGGGCGTTTAATTTTGCTTATCGGGAGAATCTGGACAGGCTGGCGGAGATGGGGCAGGTGGTTTATTTCAGCCCTCTGGCCGGTGATGAACTGCCTCAGGATGTGGATATGATCTATCTGCCGGGCGGTTATCCGGAACTGTTTGCGCCGCAGTTGGCCCTGAACCGGATGCTGGCATCGCAGCTGGTGCAGTATGCCGAGGGCGGCGGACGCATTCTGGCCGAGTGCGGCGGAATGATGTATCTGGGCAAGTCGCTGACCGATCAGGACGGTAAGGTCTGGCCCATGGCCGGAGTGCTGCCAATTGAGTGCACCATGCAGGGCGCGCGCCTGCACCTGGGCTACCGTCGCATGACCATCGGCAGCACGGAATTCCGCGGCCACGAGTTCCATTACTCTAAAATTGACGCAAAGGGGTCGTTTGACGCAAAGGGGTCGTTTCTTTCAGTCGCTTCGCTTGGTGAAAGCGTCCCTTCGGGCCGAGCGAACAATGCGTCACTTCAGTTTGATGCGCGGGGTGAGAAGGTGGACACGGAGCTGTTCCGATATAAGAACGTGATTGCGGGCTATACACACTGGTATTGGGGTGAGTCTGATATCAACGCATTCTGGGAATTATGAAAAGAATATATACACGTACAGGCGATGACGGCACCACCGGAATTCACGGCGGTGAGCGTGTGCCCAAAGACGATATCCGCTTAGAGGCCAACGGAACGCTGGATGAGCTGAACACGCAGATAGGCATAGTGCGCAGTATGCTTAAGGCCGATGACCGATGGCAGGAGGGGCTGTACAGGATTCAGTGTGAGCTGATGGCGGTTATGAGCCTGGTGGCAACGCCTTCGGCCAGGCGTGACAGTAATCCCAACAGTCTTGATGCCGATATGGAGCGGTTCTGTGAGGACTGGATGGACAGCCTGACACAGCAGATAGGCGAGCATGAGCACTTCCTGATCCCCGGCGGAACGCCGCTGGCTGCACAGTTGCAGATGGCGCGGACCGTTTGCCGCAGGGCGGAGCGCAGGCTTTGGACTCTGCACAGGGAGGACCCTCTGCCGTTGGAGTTGATGCGTTTTGTAAACCGTCTGAGTGACCTTTTCTTTATACTGGCCCGGTTTGAACTGGACCGACAGGGCTGGCCCGAGGAGAAGTGGAAGGCGTTTTCTTATAAGAACAGGAAGTGATGGCCGATGCAAAGTTACATCCGGTAATGCTGGCGGGAACGGGCAGCGATGTGGGCAAGAGCGTTATAGCTACTGCCCTGTGCCGCATTTTCCGTCAGGACGGCTACAGTCCCGCTCCGTTCAAGGCGCAGAATATGGCGCTCAACTCTTACGCTACGCCCGACGGGCTGGAGATAGGCCGCGCGCAGGCTGTCCAGGCTGAGGCTGCAGGCATTCCCTGCCATACCGATATGAATCCGCTGCTGCTCAAGCCCAGCTCAGACCACACATCGCAGGTGGTGCTCAACGGCAAACCTGTAGGCAATATGGGTGCGTATGACTATTTCCGTCAAGATGAAGGCCGCGAGGTGTTGCGCCGCGAAGTCCATGCGGCGTTTGACCGACTGAGCAGCCGCTACAACCCCATAGTGATGGAGGGCGCCGGCAGCATATCGGAACTGAACCTGCGCGATACGGACCTTGTCAATCTGCCCATGGCACGATATGCCGGGGCCAAGGTGATTCTTGTGGCCGATATAGACCGCGGGGGCGTTTTTGCAAGCGCCTACGGGTCGATTGCCCTGCAGACCCCCGAGGATAAGAAGCTAATAAAAGGCATAATAATCAATAAGTTCCGCGGTGACCTGAGGCTGTTTGAGGAGGGCCGCAAAATCCTGGAGGATATTTGTCAGGTGCCGGTGCTGGGCGTTGTACCATACTTCAAGGACATACATATTGAGGAGGAGGACTCCATGGAACTGGCCGGCAAGCAGCATAGCGCCGTGAGCGGCCGTGTGAACGTGGCGGTAATACTGCTGCGCCACATCTCCAACTTTACCGATTTCGGGATGCTGGAGCGTGATCCCAGAGTTAATCTGTACTATACCAACAACATTGAGGAGATAGGTAAGGCCGATATAATAATACTGCCCGGAACCAAGAGCACTATAGATGACCTCTATGAGATTCACCGCAACGGCGTGGCCGAGGCGGTGTTGCGCGCTCACAAGTCTGGCACTACGGTGCTGGGAATATGCGGCGGTTACCAGATGATGGGGCTGAGCGTGGATGACCCCCAAGGTGTTGAGGGCAGCGTTCGCAGGATTCCGGGGCTGGGACTGCTTCCGGTCGATACGGTTATGGAGGGCACCAAGGTAACGCGTCAGGTGACATTCCGGTTCAGGGATTCGGATGGCTGCACGGGTTACGAGATTCATATGGGACGCACCGAAGCCGCAAAAGATGCTGAATGCAGCGCTCTGAATACATTCTCTGACGGCACCGCTGAAGGCTGTTTTGCCGATGATCGCACCATGGGAACCTACATTCACGGCATACTGGACAATCCGCAGGTCATTGACAGCCTGCTGGCTCCCTTTGCCGGCAAGCGTGACACGGTTGCAACCGGTTACTTTGAATTCAAACAGCAACAGTATGACCTGCTGGCCGGCCATGTGCGCAGGCACCTGAATATTCCGCTGCTGTACAAAATAATGAGCCAGGATGATTAAGGGACACGGCGACGACATATTCACATACCCCGGCATCAGGCACAATTTCAGCTCAAACATCGTGTGCCGAAGGGATTTGGATGCGCTGTACGAGCATCTGAACAACAGTCTGCCCCGGATATCCTCTTACCCCGAGCCCGATGCCTCAACGCTGGCCGCATTGTGGGCCGCATCGATGGGAATATCGGCCGATAACCTGTGCGTTACCAATGGTGCAACCGAGGCAATCTACCTGATAGCGCAGGTGTACCGCGAGAGCAACTCACAGATACCTGTCCCCACGTTCAGCGAGTATGCCGATGCCTGCCGCCTGAACCGCCATAAGATTACGGAAATATACTCTGTATCAGGCCTTAAGCCTACGCCGGGCGGTCTGATTTGGCTTTGCAACCCCAACAATCCTACCGGAAAGGTTTGGGATCATGCCTGGTTGACGGAGATGATTGAAGCCAATCCCGCATGCATTTTCATAATTGACCAGTCATACGCGCCCTATACTCTGGAGAAGGTGATTGATGTAAAGTGGGCGGTAGAGATGCCTAATGTGCTGTTGCTTCACTCCATGACCAAGCAGTTTGGCGTGCCGGGATTGAGGATAGGGGGCGTGAGCGGTAATGCACGTCTGATCAAACAGTTAGGTCTGTTCCGTATGCCCTGGTCCGTAAATGCTCTGGCCATTGTGGCCGGAAAGTTCCTGCTGGCCAACCGGAACTTGTACCGCTTTGATGCTGCCGGCCTCATTGCCGAGCGGGAACGTGTGGCCGCAGAGTTTGCCAGGACCGGGCTGATTGAGGTGTGGCCATCGGACTCCAATATGCTTCTGTCAAGGTTGAGAATGGGAAAGGCATCGGCTTTGAAGGATTACCTGGCTGTAGAGAAGGGTATACTGATACGTGACGCATCAAACTTTACGGGGCTGGACGAGGGCTGTTTCCGCATTGCGGTTCAGAGTCAGGAGGCTGATAATCTGCTAATTGAAGGGATTAGGGAATGGATGTTCAGCAATTGGTTATAGCGCTTTTGCCGCTTCTTATGGGCGTACTGGCGGATGCTCTGCTTGGCGATCCGGCCTGGCTGCCTCATATTGTGGTCAAGTTCGGCTGGCTGATTTCAACTGCTGAGCGCTGCTTCAACAAGGGCTCGCATCGCCGTCTTAAAGGCGCACTCACCGCACTGTTCCTGATAGGTTGTACATACATCATCTTCTGGTGGTTCATCCCGTTCTGTTACGGATTGAACCAGTGGCTGGGCGTGTGCGTATCGGCCATATTCATATTCTACTTCCTGGCCGGAAAGACTCTGATAAAAGAGGTCAGAATGGTATTCAAGGCAGTGGACGAATCGGTTGAAAAAGGCCGCAAACAGTTGTCCCGAATTGTGGGGCGCGATACCGCAAACCTTGATGCTCAGGAGATACGTACCGCCGCGCTGGAGACCCTGGCTGAGAACCTGAGCGATGGCGTGGTTGCCCCGCTGTTCTGGTACATGCTTCTTGGAGTGCCGGGTATGGCGGCGTACAAGATGATCAACACGCTGGACTCCATGATAGGTTACAAGACAGAGCGTTACAAGGACTTTGGGTGCTGGGCCGCACATATTGACGATATAGCAAACTGGATTCCCGCACGCCTTACCGCATTGCTGATGGTTCTGTCTGCCGGTCGTCCCGGACTGTTGCGCTTTGTTCACAAGTACGGCCGTCAGCACGCAAGCCCCAACTCCGGCTACCCCGAATCGGCTCTAGCCGGCATCCTGGATTGCCGTTTTGGCGGTACCCACACCTATTTCGGCCAGGAGTTCTATAAGCCATACATTGGCGAAAACCCGCGTAGCCTTACATCGGATGATGCCCGTCGTGCCATCCGCATCAACATCCTCACCCAAGTTCTGATGCTTCTTATCACCGCATCGGGTCTGTTTTTATTCTGACGCAAAGGGGTCGTTTCTCTTTGCGTCCAACCTCTATCTGTTTCATATTCACGGGAAAAGTAGCAAAAATGATACAAAAGGGGACTGTCCCCTTTTGTATCTTTTTTGTATGTTTGCTGATCATATATTTCGTTGGCATATGAAAAAGGTCTTTATTGCGCTGATTGTGTTGTTATGGCCGGTTGTGAATGCGGTATCGCAGAGTATGATTCTGGGTGGTGAGTTGAGCAACTCGGCAGCCACATCGGTCCATGATATAGATGAGGTCCTGCCGCGCATGAAATCATTGGGTCTGAACACAGTGCTGGTACCCGCTTATTGGGAGCTGCTGGAACCTGTTGAGGGCAAGTTTGACTTTACGCTCATTGACCGGACAATCGACGTGGCACGCAGCCAGGACCTTAAGATAGTGTTCCTCTGGTTCGGGGCGTGGAAAAACTCCATGTCCTGTTATGCTCCGGGATGGTTCAAGCAGGACACCAAGCGCTTTCCCAGGGCCGAAACAGCTGCCGGAAAGCCGCTTGAGATAGCCAGTTGTTTCAGTGACAACGTTCTCAAGGCCGATCTCAAGGCATTCAGCGCCCTGATGGAACGCATTGGTCAGAAAGATCCGCAGCACCAGGTAGTCAGGATGATGCAGATTGAGAATGAGATAGGTATGCTTGAATCGGCCCGCGACCACTCCAGGCTTGCAGAGAAGGCATACATCGGCCAGGTCCCTGAAGTGTTGCTCAAGAAACTGGGCATAAAGAAAGGAGGCACCTGGGCGCAGGTATTTGGAGCCGATGAAAAATTCATGGCCTACCATTACGCCTGCTATGTGGAACAGCTGGCTCTTGCGGCGCGCTCCATCCACGACATGCCGCTGTATGTGAATGCCGCCATGAACAGCCGCGGCCGCAAGCCGGGTGACTATCCGTCAGCCGGCCCTTTGGCGCACCTGATAGATTTCTGGAACGCAGGTGCTCCCAGCATAGATTTCCTGGCTCCCGATATTTACGATACCGGGTTCAGAATGTGGGCCGGGAGGTATGCCATTCCCGCACGTCCGCAGGATGGCGGTGTTGTCAGGAACAGGTTGTTCATCCCCGAGACCCGATGCTGCAGGGATTGCGGAGTGAGGGCGATGTATGCGTTCGGCGAGCATGACGCTTTGGGCTTTTCGCCGTTTGCCATAGACCAGGCATCGGCCGATGAGACCGATAACATCTCAAAAGCCTACAATCTGCTAAGACAGGTCTCAAATCTGAAACCGGCCGACAGGAAGAACTCATGGGGACTGCTCTTTGACCAGGAGGATACAGAGCGGATTATCGATGATGAAGGCACAGTAATGACCTGCTGTCACTATTATACTCTGCCTTGGGACCCGCGTGCCACCGACGGAACGCAATGGCCCGAGGGTGGCGCCATGCTGATAAAAGTGGGTCGATATGACTATCTGCTGGCCGGTTGCGGAGTTGTGGTTGATTTCAAGACCCGCACCGAAAAGGAACAGGAGCAGAATAAGACGTTGGGTGAAGATGGATTTGCCCAATCCGGAACTGATTCAGATGCACGCACCGACAGGTTCAGGGGAAAACGCCTGGGACTGTTGTCGGTCGATGAGGTACAGATGGCACCGGATGGCCAGCTGATATATCTGCGGCGTGAAAACGGAGATCAGAGCCATCAGGGACGGCACGCACGCATCGGTACCGATGACTGGAAGATCCTGCACATCAAACTCTACGAATATTAACCCCTTTGCGTCACTTCAGATAATCGCGCAAGTTGATAGTGCCCGCCTCAGTCTCCAGATTGAGCGCCGGAACAAACTCCACCATCCTTGTGGAACCACTCTCCCTGTCCACGTGAAAGTAAGTCAGCGCGCCGGTATAACTGCGGAAAACAAGCTTGTACTCCGCGTCGGTGCTATCGGCCAACGCCACATACATGATGGACGGGTTGTCCTGCGCCGGGCTCCAGTCAAACTCGCTGTGGCAATAGTTGCTCACCCCCTCAAAAGCCATCCCAGCCGATATCCGCTCCGTTTTGCTCCCGCGGCATCCGCCCAACAGCAGCATCATTACGGCCGATGCCAGAACCACAAAATATCTCATCATCTTAGTGTTACAATTCATCCAGCAGTTGAAGGTCCGCCGGCAGCCAGTTGACGCTGTCCAGTTGCTGGGCCGATAACCAGCGCGCCGCCTCGTGCTCCTTAAGCGTAAGAGCACCGCTCTCCACGCGGCACCAGTAGCAGTGCATAGTCAGATGAAACTGCGGATAGTCCCACTCAATGGTCCTGATAAACCGCTCAATCACGATGCGCGTCTCCAGCTCCTCCCAGATCTCACGCTTCAAAGCCTCCTCCGGACTTTCGCCCGGCTCCATCTTGCCCCCGGGAAACTCCCAGAAATCCTTGAAATCACCATACCCGCGCTGGGTGGCGAAAATGCGCCCATCGGCATCGTGGATTATTGCGGCTACAACCTCAATCTGTTTCATATTTCCGACAAAAGTAGCAAAAATAGTACAATTGGAGTCAGGCCCCAATTGCATAATCGTATTATTAGTATTATATTTGCAAAACAAATGTATAACACAATGGAAACAATTGTACAACAAACTCCCAAAAAGGCAACCGCGTTCCGTCTAAACGCTGATTTATTGGAACGCCTGAAAATGCTTGCCAAGAAAGATAACCGAAGTCTCAATAATTATGTTGAGAATGTTCTTATGTCCGTGGCATACAATGAGCCCAATGAAACTACTAAAGCGGCCATAAAAGACGCAAAGGAAAACAAGAATCTTGAAGATTTTGATTTAGAGGCATTTAAGAAATATGTAGCATCCATGTAACCCCCACAGATTAAAGGGAGAATACAGTGGAGCCCTGGAATGTCATATAGAGAATGATTATCTGCTTGTTTGGATAGACGAGGAAGAAAAGACAATTAAATTAGTACGTCTGGGCTCTCACTCAGAATTGTTTAAGTGACGCAAAGGGGTCGTTTCCTAATGCGTCAATTATGCTCCGTAAACATAATGTTCTTGGAGCATAATTCTAATGACGCAAAGGGGTCGTTTCTTTTAGTCGCTTCGCTTGGTAAAAGCGTCCCTTCGGGCCGAGCGCGTTTTGCGTCACTATTGTGGGCCGATGCCCACGAAGTTGGGTGTTTCTTTCAGAGAAAATGCTTTGATTTTTTCTCAGAAACAATTATGTTTGGCCTTCGGTCCAAGATAGGCTGCGCCTCGAGATAAAAAATGAACAAGTTCCTTTTTTCTCCTCTCGGCTTGCACTATCTTTGTATCGCTAATACCGTAAGGCGCTCCATCGGCACAAAACAGGTGTTAGCGGAGCGCCTTTCGTATTGTTTGCCGCACACATGTGCGTTGGGTTTAGTCTACCCTATATTATTAACTATTAATACTTTTGGAAATGAAAACCAAAAACACAAAAGACCGTGAGACCACTCACGAAGAGAACATGGAAAAGGCCCGCCGTTACGGGATCAAGTACATTGACCTTAAGATTGACTTTGCGTTCAAGTTCGTATTCGGAACGCATGGCAAGGAGGATCTGTTGCTGCTGCTTATTGACAGCATCCTGCCCGACAAGCACATAGTGAGCGTCACTTTGGGTCCGCAGGAGCAGATGCCGGACAATTCTGAAAAACGCCGCTCAATCTACGACATCAACTGTACCACCGAGAGCGGGGCGCACATAACGGTAGAGATGCAGTGCGCCAAGCAGAGCGACTTTAACAACCGTATGGTATATTACTCCAGCTATACGCTAAGCAACACCCTTAAACGCGGCGAGGAGGGTTTTGAGTACCCGGAGTTGTATGTGATAGGCATCCTGGATTTCCTGCTGCCCGGCGTCAGGGAGAACCCCGAGGTGGTAAACCACTATAGCCTCAGGAACGACCGCGATGACGGAATCATGCTTACCGACACGCTACACTACGTGACTATTGAACTGCCCAAGTTCAACAAACAGATCAGTGAGCTTGACGGCCCGCTTGACAACATGCTCTACCTATTCTGTAATCTTGGCAGGATGAAAGAGATTCCCGCTTATTTTAAAGACAAAAATTTGGACAAGTTATTTGAAACCACTATGTTTGCAAACATGACACCAGAACTGCAAGATCGGTATTTCCGCGAGTTCATGTATGAGATGGACCAGAAGAGCCGCATGCGCACGGCCCGTGAGGACGGCATTGCCGAAGGTAAAGCCGAAGGTCGTGTTGAAACCGCCCGCGCAATGAAAACCGAAGGGTTGCCGATTGAAGTAATAGCCCGCTGCACCGGACTGACCCAAGAACAGATAGCAGAACTCTAGTACAGGCTAATTCAATCAACATATTGAGCGGTTCAATAAGTACACCACAGTATTATTGAACCGCTCTTTTGTTAATGACGCATTGGGGTCGTTTTATGACTATGTATTTGTTTCTTGGTAGCCAGTCAAGTTTGTTCTCAACCTGTCTCTCTCCAATCTTACCTTATCAAAAAACTACAAGCCATTGCAACGATACCCCCAGAAACACCCGTTTCAGGATCCAGAACAGAAGCAAAAACGCCAAGCGCCAACATAATCAGAAGCACAATGGCAACGATAGCCAGAATCACTCCCAGGCAGCCCCATTTGCGCTCGCCGTCCGGCAGCTTGTCAAACAAGAGTGTAATGATAAGGCCAATCAGCGGTGTGGTCAGGATTGAGAGCAGATATGCCCACCCAAATCCAATCCGTCTCCTTGCGCCCAGCAAGCCAACCAGTACCTATACAAGTGAACTGGTTATTAATCCGTATAAGATGTCGTTTGGTTCCATCACTAAAGACTAACTTACAAAGCTATCCAGTCTTATCTAACACCCTCGGAATAGTTATTTCTCATATCGATCAACCCTAGTGACAATGGGCTTTCCCTCCTTATCCAAGAGTGGTGTAAGGCCACCGCCGTAACCGCAATGAACATATAGATAATTAACTCCGGTCTCCTTGTCTACAATGACATAAGCGTGAGTTGCCAGACCCATACCTTCCCTTTCTTTAATATCAAATCTGTCTTTTGCCATAACAGTTTATTTTTTGTCTGTGTCAAAGATATAAAATAGTACAAAAGGACTGTCCTCAATTGTATGCACATAAATTGGGGCTTGTGCAACTTTATTCCCTATTGGTCTTTAATTAGTTTTTATTGGTCCATACACATCGTAAATTTGCACCCTGATATTTGATTGAAATTTATGGACTCCGCCTACCGAATCACCCCCGAACGCATCAGTTCCCTCCAACCCGGCCAGATCTTCGTCTTCGGCTCCAACCACTTCGGCCACCACGACGGAGGTGCCGCCCGCTTCGCCCTGGACCACTTCGGAGCAGAGTGGGGTAACGGTGAAGGCCTCCAAGGCCAAAGCTACGCCATCCCCACCATGGAAGGTCTCCCCAGCACTCGCGCCGCCGTAGACCGCTTCATAGCCTTCGCCCGTCAGCACCAGGAACTCACCTTCCTCGTAACCCCCATAGGCTGCGGCATAGCCGGCTACACCGCCCAAGAAATCGCCCCCTTCTTTGCCGATGCCAAAGACCTCACCAACGTCTATCTGCCCGAATCCTTCCTCAAAGTCCTCCTCCGCAAATATTTGAATAAAGTATGAAAGCCCACACCAAGAAACTCCTCCAGTACACCAGTGCCGTAATAGCACTGATAGCACTCGGATTACTCTCCCGCCGCATCAACGGCATTCCTGATGCCTGCGGCGATGCCCTGTGGGCTATGATGGTATTCTGCTGCTGTCGCATAGTGCTGGTCCTTCGTCCACTTAAAATAGTGGCCGTAGTAGCGCTCATAACATCATACCTGGTTGAATTCTCCCAGATTCTGTCCTTTGATTGGCTGGTACGTCTCCGTTCCACCTTCCTCGGCCACATGCTGCTCGGCCAAGGCTTCCTCTGGATAGACCTGCTGGCCTATACCATTGGTATCATAGTAATTTATATCATTACCGAATATATAGAAAAGAAGGACCGATGAGCACTCCCGCTCACCGGTCCTTCAATCTTCTATACCTCATAGTCAGTACAAATACTATTTCTGATATCCTTCAACTCGGGTAAAAATAGGCTTCCCCTCCTTATCCAATAGTGGGGTAAGGCCACCGCCATAACCGCAATGAACATATAGGTAATTAACTCCGGTCTCCTTGTCTACAATGACATAAGCATGAGTTGCCAGACCCATGCCTTCCCTTTCCTTGATGTCAAATCTGTCTTTAGCCATATTCTTGTCTAATATTTTTTAGAATCCGTTCAAATTAAGATCAGTCTTAAGCCCCTCCTTGTTAGGGAACACCATACCCAGAAAGCCCACGCTCATAGTCGTGACCCCATCAATCTCATTCTTCATTTGTCCTACGCTGAAAAGCACATAGTTCTTTACCACTAAGACATTCTCCACGGCAGGTTTCATCTGGCTAATCAAAGATTCCTCCAGTTGAGCCATCATTTGTTTGCCTTTATCAGGCATCTCCTTATTATTATGCTGCTCCTTATAGGTCTTCTCCAGCGTTTTTGCCTGTTTGTGAAGCGCTTTGCTCATATACTTAACTCCTGCATCAACATGACGCTGCCTGCCCGGACAAGTTACAGCCATAACACCTAGCGCCACCACGCAAATGATCAGAATCTTCCAAAACTTCTTCATACTAAAAAGGACTATTTGTTATTTACATATTACATTGGGTTGTGGGCTGCCCAGAAGTCAGCTGCAGCCTGCATACAATCACATAACGCCTTATCTACCTCCTCCCAGTTGTCATCATTGATCTCGATGGTAGGATGCTCAGGCGTTCCGCCACCGGCCTGGATGACGCAGAAATCCGTGCGGCCATCGGCAAAAACCACATACTCTTGCTGCTTGTTGAGCTCCGCCATAATCTCTTCCTTCCGATCCGGAGGGGTGGGGATAACCTGGCAGTTCATCCAAGGATACTCATTGGCCGTTAGCAGCGAGTATTTGTTGCCGTATGGGCCTGTGATTTGGGTTATGGTGAAGGTGTATTTGGGCATGTTTATGCGAATTTAAGCAAGTTGGAATTTATCACAGTAATATCGTTGCTGGGGGTTAGAATATCAGGCAAATTATTCTCTGGCCGCAATTGTCCGACGGAATTAAAATTTTTTTTAAAGCTGCGGACAATTGCAATTCACCGCTTTCATTGGCACAAATGAATCAGTTCCCTGTGTCACAGTGCAGCAGCAATTCTTGGAATCTTTTTCAATCGCTCAAAAAACGACTTGTTGCGCTTAGCCGAGAGGATGTTGTATTTTACTTGAAGTGAGAGCAGAGGCTCAGCATCAATACCAAGAGCCTGCTCAATAAGAAGCGCCATTTCGGCATTGAGAGATCGTTTGGCGTTTAATACCTCGTTCAATTGACTTACGGGTATGCCGATTTCCGAAGCCAAGCGACGCTGGCTAATTCCGCGAAACTCCAACTCTTCCTTAATCACCTCGCCTGGATGAGTCAGGAAATGTGGCTCCAGGTTGTTTGCTACCATTTTATTGTCAGTCACTTCTGTCTGTGCCATAACGCTATTATTTATAATGGTTTGACAATTCTGTAATATTAACTACCTCTGCAATAGTTTTATCACCTTCATGAATCTCTTTGAACTCTATGCGATATTGATGATTTACCCTGACCGATGAAAGGCCTTCTTTATCACCATGTAAACGTTCGTAGTGAAGTCCTCCATACTTAGTCAGCCCCATCACGTTTTTTAGTTCAATCATCAAATCCACAATCATAGTGTATTTCTTGATGATTTGTGGTTGAAAACGATGTTTCTTATCGCTTGCCTGTCCGTTCTCATAGAGTTCTCTTAAGTATTCTTCTTGGAAAGTGACAATCATATGTTTTTCAATTATTATGGGACAAAGATAATAATATGTTTTGGTGTTCACAAATTTGAGAACACTTTTTATTTGGGATCTGTAATAGAGGGTACATATAAGCCGATAGGCGATAGTATCTTTGCAATTGGCATAGTTGTGCTTGTGGCCCGATTCAACGATCCTATCCTGTTGTTCCTTTTCTTCTTGTTGGTGGTGTTCCATTAGTGGCGGTTTTTTTGTGGGGCCGATGCCCGAACGGCGCGGTACCGGTATGAGCGCTACGACCGTTGTCTTTAGGGTGCTATATAATAATTATATAATGCCTCTTTTTACATCTTCGTCAGTCTTAATTCTTAAGATTTCTTCTTTCAGTTTTGATAATTCGTTATAAAAAAAACTGCGATCTAAACTTATGAGTTGCTTTACGGCTCCAAGCTTATTGAAATATTGACTAATAGCTCTTGTCCTTTGCCTAAAATATTCACTGGCAACATCATCATTGTCCATCAGGAATTGTAATATACCTATTACTTCTTCCTTATGTCTGAAAAGAGCATATCTACCCATGTATGTAATTCTTAAGCCATAATCTTTAAATAAGTAATCAGTGTACTTATAGGGGTCATCCGCATCATTGTCAATTGTGCAGTGTACATCCCACCATAGACCGGCAAGCGGATGGTATATTAGACCTCCAAATCCATGGAAGAAGTTGTTGTTAATGAATTTTCCGTCATAATTTCCATTTAACAACTCCGGATTTCCTTTAAATGCAACTTTCTGGACATATTGAAACAAATCAGCATGGGCTAGATAAATCCAGAAGCTCTCATCTGCAGCTTGTAATGGTGTAAGGTCCTTATATGCATTATATAATAATTTGGCTGAAAACAAATCATCGTTTGGGTCCATCAATTTCAATAGCTCTTCGGGTTGTTCAATTGTAGGAATTAGTAATACCTGTTCTTTGTCGTATTCAAACTCGGGCTTTGAATATCTCTCAATATTGATGCCATTTTTGGCTTCATATAGAAGTTGGTTGGCATATTTTGTTTTAAATGTTTTTTGTAGTGCCATAATCAATAACCTTCTTGTTGGGTTGGTTGGTGAATAATATCGTGCATAGTTTCCAGGAGCCTTTTATAAGGATTTGATAACAATGCTTGTGCAAACTTTAGCGCTAACATGGCGTCCTTCTCTTTCGTGTCGAAAACATCTGCGTATTGGCGTAACCCTGGTTCTAAATCTATCCTATCTTTGAGAGTCCTAGCCCAAAGTAAGTTAGAGTGCTCGTCTTCTTTGTAATTCAATAATGCATAAACTAATGCATTTAAAACCATTGATGAATGGAATATATTGGCATGATTACCTGGGTTGTTGAAGTTCATCCTGTAATCTTCATACAGAGCAGGGGGTAATTGTATTTCTATCTTAGGATTTGGTAAATAATATATTGTATTGTTTTCATCATGTCCTTTAACGATAGTAACGAAAGATCCTGCAGATTTCAACTTTTCATAATTAACATCAGCATCATAGTGAAGTTTGCCAATAAATGCAAGTAAATCTCCGGGTCCCAGATTAAAGACGAATCCCTTATAGTCTTCATTGAAAGCTCTGTTGCTATAACATTCAATTGGTTTAATGACGGTTACCGTGCAATCAAAATAGACCCTTTCGGCTACGTCTTTTCTGTTTATTTTAACGTCAAAGGATGGCGCGGTTGATTTTAAAACGCGTCTGTAGAAGGTCGTGGGACAATCTATCTCGCAGACATATACTGCGGTCTCATTTATTATTAGATTCTGGATATCCTCGTTGTCTACATCCAAATCTATGTGAATTACAAAGAAGTCCTTTTCTTCTTCAATTGTTTTTGTAGTTATACTAGGATTGGAATCTAAATCATCACCAATGCCTAATACGGGATATGGGAAACAAATACCTTTATTCTTCATAAAACAACTTGGTTTGTACGGTGTGAGGCATATTATCTGCAAAACGAATCTTTACCCTAACGACTTCGTTTCCAAAAGACATATTTAAGATTGTATTTTTTTTAGCTTTGCCATTGCTTGTTTCGGCAATGTCAATAGGCATGTCGTATTGTTCTCCACAGACCACAAATTCCATCTTCCCATTATTAACAACTCTATTGGAATGTATAAGAACAATGTGATATACGGTTCCGTGCTCTACTTGTGCGAATACTCTAATGGGGACATTCATCGGATAATGATGCTTCCCATTATCATCCTCGATGTCGGCAGTATGGATTTCTCCACCTGGCCCTATGTTATGTCCACCACCTCCATGTCCTCCGGTGTGTCCACCCATAATTTTATTTTTACCCTCGTCAATGTTCTTTGGCTTTCCATTTCCCTCAACGACGATGGTTCCGCGTGGACTTTTAAGATTTAGGCTGTCTTCTTTAATCTCTTGAGCTGTCGTAGTTAGCGCTCCGTTCTCGGGGCCAAGATTCCCTGTTGGTTTCCCAAGGGGTGTTGACGGTTGCTGTTCGTCATCATCGTCTATGAGTTTGTCGGGTATATACAACAAATCTTCCAAGCCGGGAATATTTAATTCATCGGCGGGGTTATCTCCGGCCAATTCTTTGATGCATTCATCGCGGAATTCTTTTAATTCTTTCATTGCAATAACGCCGTCTTCGATGCAGTCGTTGGTAATATCATCTCGGTAGAAAGATGGGTCCCATTTGCTGTGAGAAGAGTTTTCTAGTAGACTCAATAATGGGTCTCCATTAGGGTCGTCACAAATAAACACTCCATAAAAACCAATGCTCGATCCTGTCTTTTGGCTATACACAACCATTCTAGGACGCCGCATATATACAATTTTATCAGTGGCTCCTTTGACTTTTTTTACATAAAGAGTAACATCGCCTAAGTGGTCTTTGTGCCCATGGATAACACTATAACCTTTGCCTTCTCCTTTATGTATGAGAGCGTCATAATAGGGGCGTGGATTTAAAGTCCTAAATTGGCCGGATGTGTCATCCTCTTCCGGAAAAAATTTATTTATTTGCTTTTCAATAGTATCCTTGCTTATTATAATGGCTTTGTCGGCAGCTGGCCTTATCTCAACTTCAAGCATCCCTTCTAGGATTGCCGGATGGAAACTTCTAAATACTTCTGCCATCATTATTTCAATCGCTTTTTCCATATTTGTTGGCTTAAAGCCAAGAATGTAGAAATCGGTGCCAGGTTCAGTTCTTCTAAAACTGGATGGAATCTTTTCGATGTCTTCAATAGGTTGCACGCCTTCATTGTTGTCGTAGTATCCTACAGTGGTTTTTTTCTGTCCTTCATACAAATGTGTGCATAATGAGGATTTACCTTCAAAGAACACCTTACCATCTTCTGTCATAGTGGATACTAATAGGGTGTTGATTGGAGAAACCTGGAAATAAGCAGCTTTTCCAAATCCATATGTACCACCCTGATATGATCCACCTTTTACGCTAATCTTTGATGCGCGCACAAAAGCATAAAACGGACAGTTGTTGTCGTTCGGATGATATGCCATGCCTTGTGTGTTGCTATCGGAAATCTTTATGTACGGCATCCATCTTGAGAAATCCTCATCAAGAAGTTTGAGCTTGGCATCATATTTTTTAACGATATCAGGTTTTGACTTCCAGTAATCTTTGCAGCCTCTTATATGGTCTTTGATTTTAAATAAATTCTCAAAGACAGATGAGTCCAGAAATCCAAATGAATATGATACCTTCACGGGGACATCTTTACTAATGGGTACATCTAATGAGTTTTGTATTGACTCGCGCACTAAGGCGGCATAAGGCTCTCCTTTGAAATTTTGGCCCAGGGCGTCTCCTGGTCCTTCTTCTTCGCCCGTCTGAGGGTCAAAGTGCCATTTGCATAGTCCTTCTTCTTTCATATATTTTAAAAATTAAATCCCTGTTTGTGGTCCTTTTTTATCTCCTTTGAAAATACCAGCCGGGTTTCTTTCAGTTTTTTTGTTATCTCATTGAACATGTGCTCGACATCATGCTCGCTGTATTCATAATTATTCGAATTGGAGCAATTCTGCAATAAGTCAAGCGTGTCGAGAATCCTTTGAACACGGTTTGATGCGACTTTTTCAAACCTTTTCCTTTTTTCACTTTTTTCCATATTATATATCTTGAACCTTTGCGTTTGGTGTAAATATTAGTTTTTCTGAGGCAAATATATGGATATATTTACTATATTCCAAAAATATAGTGAATATTTTTGAGATTTATTATGAGGTCTGGTTTGTGCTTTTTGTTGTTATCTTATTGAGAATGATGTTGTTGCCGAGATATTGGTTAGCTGTGTAAGAGCCTGCAATGGGTGGATGAAAATGATGTGTCAGGAGTATTCTGTAGTAAGCCATTCCTTCAGCGCTTTAACTGTACGTATCTCGTATTTATCAAAGAGAACATCAATTATGGTTTTACCGGTCACAAGTACTATCGGATGACCATCTTCTACAATTTCTTTGTATGCTTGATTATTTACGTATGATGTAGTAACCATCACTCCAAACTGTCTGTTCTTTATTCTGGATATAAGCCTAGAAGTATCTTTTACCCCAACAGCATTAATAAATGGAGCATAACATTTTGCCTGTAGATAGAAATCTACTATAATGCTTTGTGTGCCAGCATTAAATACTTGATACTTTCCTATGGCGTCAATTCCGCCATCCTTGAAGGGTTGCGTGACATCAAGCCTAATTACATTTTCATCAATCTGTTGGACAATATCACTTGCAAAGCTTTCAAAACTATACCCTCGATCTTTTTGGATGAAAAAATTTTGTAAAGCTATAAGCATTTGACATTGAAGTTGGTTTGATTCTGGAGGCAGTTGCTCTTCCTTTGTTTTTACGGATGTTTCCCTTATGGCTGTCAGTGAATGATATTTCCGGTTCTCAATATAATTCAACCATGCAGTAGGGGCATAATTGCTTCCTAAAGCGTCATTATGCTCTATATCTGTCAACCATCCCAGATTGATACCTGATTGATTTATCTCCGCTTTACATCCTTTTTTGGTATCCAGGATAGTAAAATATGATTTGTAGTTCAGGAACCTTTTTCCATCATTCGTAGCACCCCATACGGCTGTTAGCCAGTCTTTTTGAGGTTTTCCTGCTATTCCAGGAACAGCTAATCCAAGAAATTGTAAATCTCTTCCATGTACTTTCTTAAAGACAAAGATTGGTGGTATTTGCTTTCTTTTTGCTAAATCATCAGTACACGCCCATTCAAATATTTCTTGTAGAATGAGGTTGCCTTTAAATTTTGTGTTTGTAAGATCCTTGCCTGGCGTTTTCTGGTCTCCATAATACAGGAATATTCCAAGTGCGGAATTGAAGTCATCTCTCCAATAAATATCCTCGCCACTGGTAAACAAAGCTATATAAAGAGGTCTGGTGGCGCTGCCTTTGAAGCGGAAACCACCTTGGTTGCCTACTTGCAATAACTTTGATAATACTTCCCCTCCAAGATTTTTTGAATGAGGGTCGGCTTTATAGATGGCGTCGATATACAAATGCCAATTTGGCCTATCAGCTTCCGTAATCTTTTTGTAAACCTTAATTTCACACATAAGTAGTCCTTTCTTATAAAGCAAGATAACTTGTCTGAAAACATGATAACTTGCTAAACGCAAATGTAGTATTTGCTTCGAAAATACGATTCTAATAGAGTGGAATAATCTGGTTTTATGACTTTATTTCTGATATAACTTAAGCAAATTCCGACTGAGAGTTAACTCGACACTTCGCATGGTGTCTTCAATGCGACTTTTCTTAAGTTGGCATTCCCAAATCACAATCACATTCCAGCCTGTTTCGTGTAAGTCTTTATAGTTGCGTTTGTCGCGTTCTCTATTCCGCGTTACTTTGGTTACCCAAAATTCCGTATTGCTCTTTGGTACTGAATACTTACCACACTTCTCATGACCGTGCCAGAAACAACCGTTCACGAATATTGCAGTTCTGTACCGTCTTAAAACAATGTCAGGCTTACCGGGCACACTTTTTACGTTAAGCCGGTATCTGTATCCGTGATGCCACAGCCAACTTCTGACAAGAAGTTCGGGCTTCGTTGCCTTGCCTCGAATCCTTGACATGATATAGTGTCGCTGCTGCTCGGTTATCACATTCTTTCAATTATTTTTCAGGTAACACTTTGCCAAGGAATGTGTCGGTAAAGGCGCGCTGGAAATTCAGGGCAACTTTTTTATAGTTTTGCAGGCTTGCCAAATATTCAAGTTCAAAGACCAAACGTGGAGCCTTGGGGTCCTCTACTTCAGGATGTACCTCGGTCTTACTTCCTATTCTTGCTATCTTAATCAAGTAGATGTCTTTCACACCTTTACCTTTTATATACGGCATGAAATAATAAAGTTTATTCAGTGCTATGGTCGAAGGGAAGCGACTAACGTTGCCGGTATAGTATAACTTTGTGGGCTCTTCCGTAAGGAAATAACCTTCATTATCCTCCTTAACAAAGCCTATGAGCAACCTTTTAGTTCCGTCCAACTCGAATGTCTTCTTGGGCTTGTTTATTACCAACTCCTTCTCTTCACTATCAAACAGGTCGAGCGTAAGCACAGGACGTGGATTGCGTTGCTTGTCAATGGGGTGGGTTGATACCGGAGCCTCATCATAGATGAAACGGTACAAACTCTTGCCAATTTCCTGCACTACGCCACAGACTAGGGCATTGCCCATCAGGAATGCCCTGCGTCCATCTGATACATCAGGATGATAAGTATGGTTGTCCGGGAACATGTTCAAACGCTCCAGCTCAATCGGAATCAGCCTGCGATAACGGCCTGACGGAGTCTGTACAACATGCTTGAATCTTGAAGGAGAAGACCCTCCTTCACCTGTGATCATCGTTCGCGAAGGCTTGTCTAGATAGTCAGGGAAGGCCATTCCGCCTTCAGAAAACACATATTCAAACCCTTGCTTTGATACGCGGTTTATCTTCTTTGCACCCTTTTCATATTGCCATTTCGGTAGTTCTTTGTCTGAAATGAAAAACTCTTCCGGAACAAAGTCCTCATCCACAATATTGTCACCCAACGTCTGGATTGGTCCATCATATACTGGGTCAGCATCCACAGAGTAAACATGACGGTCCTTCATGAGTCCGGCATTGCCAAATGGGCTATCCTTCTTTTCTTTGTTAAAGTTTGAAGATACTTCAGGAATGGTTCCTTCAATATCAAATTCAAAAGCCTGGTTACTCTTTGGCTTGAAAGGGAAAGCTTGAGCAAGTACTCCATCATACATGACCCAATCTTTCATCTCTTCAACTTTCTGGGCAACAATTGAATCCTTCTGGTATCCTACGATGTAGGTTCTGCGTCTGCGTTGTGGCATTCCATAGTCTGCAGCATTGATGATTCGCCATTCAACTACATAACCCAAGTCGGCTAGTGAAGCCAGAATGATAGCGAAATCACGTCCACGTTGTGTTGCTGGCGAGTTCAGCAGGCGGTCAACGTTCTCAAAGAATATGTATTTGGGGCGTTTCTCACCCTTCTCGTTCAATATGCGGTATATTTGCCACCATAGCACGCCTTTCTTGCCTTCAATACCACCAGAGCGACTAAGTGTGGCTGCTACGGAATAATCTTGGCATGGGAATCCTCCTACAATCAGATCATGGTCGGGTATTTCATTGGTTTGCACCTGGTTAATGTCCTTGTTTGAATGACCCTTTGCGCCAAATCTAGCTTTATAGACTATTGATGCGTCTTGGTGTAGGGTAGATGGTTCCCATTGGTTGTTCCATACGGTTTCATAGGCATCAGACGCTCCTTCCAAGCCAATGCGGAAACCTCCCACACCGGCAAACAACTCCACAACTCTAATGTGATGTTTAGGCATTTGAATTTTCTTTTATGTGATTGTCAATTATTTCACGAACATAGTCGTTGTTGAACCAATAGCAATATTTCTTGGCCATCTTACCATTTGGGGTAGGTGCAAGGTCAATTGCTTTCTGGGCTTTGGGGCGTACATGAAACTTCTTCCTGTCTGCACCTTTCCACCAGTATTCCTCAGAAATATGATCTTCTAGTACATTGGTCTTTATATGATTCCAGTATTTCTCTGCCAATTCCAAATCCTTTTGTGGCATAGTCCAGAAGAAAACGTCATCCAGAATGTAGTCTTCCTTTCCTTTGGTCTGCTCCCTGAACACTACAAACATGAATCTGCTGGAATACAACTCATATAACCTGGAATCAATCCATTCCTGGCATTCAGCAACCTCAATATAATCTATGTTCTCAAAAGACATAGCCTCCTTTATGTTGCCATTTGCCTGTATGCGTATGGTTTTCATCGTCAATCCTGCCTTGAGGAATTCTTCAGAACGGTTCACGTTTGGGCATCTTGCTGAAGATGCGATGGCATTGGCTATGATGGCAAACTTGTTCTTTGGATTATTTGAAATGTCAATGTCCTTGCGTTTCGCTATCTTTTTGTAAGACAGCTTCAAGAATGGCCTGAAACGACTCAACAGGATATCATCAAAGGAATGTTTCTTGAGGGCTGTTGTGCTAACAAGTTCTGATTTTGCTCCGGGAACATTAGATACGGCATTTTTGCCGCTATTGACGACGTACCCCAGTATGGTGCGCATATAAGCCATCTTCAGACTGAACGCCCTTCGGGGTGCCTCAACATCATTGAAAGGCTGCTTCACCGGGTTGTCTCCCTTTTGTCCTTTGCGGCAAGCTCCAAGGTACATGGTGTCGCCTTCAGAAAGCTCGTGGGCCATTCCTTGCTTAATTTTATTTATGATTACATCGTAGTCATGCCGGATAATCAGCAAGTCTTTCTCCGGGAGCTTCCATAGAACGGAAAAAATGAATTCAAGGTCTAAGTTCTCAGTGTCATACTGATGCAGATAGAACAGCAATAGCATCAGCTGGCACTTCAAGTAGAAATGGGATTGTTCAAAATCTTCTTTTACTACTTCGCAGTAGTTTATCATGTTGCAGACAAGACGTTCCTTGATGAGATATTCATCTTGTTTGCTTTTTCTCAAAGGGGTGCATTTTAGTTCCAATCCAGCTTCAGAAAAGTCAGCGCCAGGATAACTATTGGTTTCAAGAAGGAAGTATATGTTCTCAACCATTTGCCCAAGACTTCCTTTGCCGGCTCTAGTTTCATAGCCATCCCAGACAAAGTCTCTCAGTGTCTTTCCTAACAAGCCCTTGCTGTAATTAAAGATGTCAGTAGGGCTAGTTATATCATATGGTAACACGTTCTTCACCTTTGCCATTTTGATTTGTCCTCAGTTTTAAGCTAATTTAGTTGAACATATTGCAAAGATAGGAAAACAAAAAACTTTCTTCAAACTGTTTTATCATTGAGTAATGAACAATCTCATTAGGACATGGTCTCACAATAGTTCTTGTTAACGACCCTGTCTCTCATGAGCTTCATATCAGTAAAATTGCGGCTTATATTTTGAACTAATTCAATATAATTATCAGAGCCATCTTCTTTCACATGGTAAAAAGGTTTAATTGATATGCAGTTTTTATGCTCAAAGAGGGTGTTAAGGAGTGTTCGATCGGAATTGCCGCAAGAATGTCCCATTATGTATATTTGGAATGGTGCAAACTCAATGAATTTAAGGACTTGTCTGTAATTGCTTGAATTTAAATAGTTTATTGATTTGATATTTTTTAAATATTCTTCTTTGTTTAGACTTTGTATTAGTTTGAATTGTTCGTCCATTTCATCTCCATATCCGAAAATAACTGTTTCTGGTTGTTCCAATTGTCCATGTATATGATTATGAATGAAAGATGGATTATCTGGGATAATATACTCATGTGTCGTACTAGTATAATTAAAATCTAGGAACATAATTTTGTCGGGTAATCTGAATAATGCCGGCGTCTTTTGATTTAACCTACGTGCGCTTTTGTATTCCTCTGCATCATTCAAATAATCCATTATTTGGCTTTCTGTTAGCCCGAATGAAGAAGCTTTTATTTGCCATGTCAGAGAGTCTTTGCTTAAGAAAAAATCGTTGTTTGCTTTTAGTATTGCGGTTGCCTCAACGGATACATCTTTTTCATTAATTGGTTCGTATAATCTTTTCTTAAGATTTTCCTTGATTTTAATTCCTTCATTTTTTATTTCGCCTAAATACCTGACGAGCAAATCTTGTATGTATTTTAACTCTTTATTTAATTGAAGGACTCCTGTATCTATGTGGTTAATGGCATAATCTTTAAGCAAACTGTAGTATTCATTCTCTATGTCAACCCATCCTAAGGTTTCAACACAATGTGTAATGTTTTGAAAAAACGTGGACTTTTTGACCTTAAAAGCATCTTGATTGTTTATGATGGATTCAATTATTGCACTTCCTTTGGGGGGATTTATTGGGGGTATGTGATTATATGCATATATATTCCAGATTCCATGATTTAGGAATTTTAATTGACATAATATGTCTTCTGATATGCTCGACAAGTTCCCATGGAAAGATTTTACTCTTTGCTCCCAATACCACTCAATAAAATCCTTATAACTAGTTTTGAGACCGTGAGCTAAATCGAATCCGTTTCCTATGAGTACTATTCTATTCATTAGTTCCTACTTATGTGATTAATGACTTCCTCAAAGTTATCCGTAATCAAATCAAACAACCCATACATCAGCTCCGGCCCCTCCTTCTCAGGGATGTAGGCAATGACCTTCTTGCCGGCACCGGCCATCCAGCCGGCCTCGGTGTGGGCGGATCGGCCGCAGGGGAGTACCAGGACGCAGATATCGGCCCAGCGCATGGCGTCAAAATCGCGCTGGAATCCGTATCGGGCCCATTCGTGGTCCAGGTGGCTGATGTAGTCCTGGGTAGTCCAATTCTCCCAATCCGGATCCACATCTTTCCAGAAGAAGCCGCCGCGGCCGTCGGGCGGGTTGCGGAAATCAAATACTTGGTGTCCCTGCTCGCGGAGCTTGTTTACCACTTGGGGCTGGTTGGGGTTTTTCCAGCTGGAGGCTACGTAGATTTTTGCCATGTTGGTTGGTTTTTGAGGTAAAGGTAGTTAATTGGCTGGAATTATTCAATGGGTTTGATGGGTCGGTATTATGGACCGGGGAATTCTTGAAATGCCAAAATGGCATCTCATGCGACGCAAAGGGGTATTTCTTTTAGTCGCTTCGCTTGGTAAAAGCGTCCCTTCGGGCCGAACGCGTTTTGCGTCACTTTTTGCTTATCGGTCCATATTAGGCTATGTATGGTTGACGACTTTTCTTCAATTAGTGTTATCTTTGTGCTATCTGATACCAAAGGGTATTCCGCTGGGCGTTTGGGGTCAGGTTGGGGTACCCTTTTGTGTTTGATATCATGTTTAACCTAATTATACTTGTTTGTTATGACTAATTTAACACAAGACCTACGGCAAGCCGTGGAGGACATTAAAACTACTATATTGCAGGGACAATATGAAGCATCAAAGGGCGTTAATCGTATTCAGTTGGCTGTGTATTACGGCATAGGTAAATACGTTTCCAAGCATACTCGTAAGGGTGTTTGGGGGTCTGGCGCATTGGAGACTATAAGCAATCAGTTGCGCAGAGAGTTGCCGGGATTGAGGGGTTTTCCTGCTACTAGCCTCAAGAAAATGAGGTTGTTTTATGACAATTGGTTATTATTAAATGCCAATTCGTCCGTCGCAACGGACGAATTAGAAAAACCGGCAAGCCAACTTGCCGAATTAGAGACGTTAACAGGTAATGAAGTATTTAGCACATCGCCCAATGCGTCAGATTATGTGGGGGGTATAGATATTCATCATAACATACAAATAACAAATATTACAGATTTCCCAGTTGAAGATTTTTTCAAAGTACCATTTTCACATCATGTGGAGATTTTTACAGGTATAAAATCTTTAAATGCCCGCTATTATTACATTCATCGTACTGCCGAAGAACATCTTTCTATAGATTCTCTAAAAAAACTAATCAAGGCTGATGCCTACAATCATCAGCAACAAATGCCAAGCAATTTTAATCAGACCATCTCAAATTCCGCAATGATGAAAAAAGCGGTGGTGATGTTTAAAGACTCATACTTTCTTGATTTCATCAATGTTGAGGAGATAGGCATGCGTGATAGTATTGATGTAGATGAACGTGTGGTTGAGAAAGAAATAGTGAACAAAGTAAAGAATTTTATTATGACTATTGGACGAGACTTTACTTTTATGGGTAATCAGCAATTGTTAGAAGTGTATGGAGTAGAACAGTTTCCGGATCTTTTGTTCTTTAATAGGGAATTGAATGCAATTGTGGTGATTGAATTGAAAATGGGAGATTTTAAAACCAGTTATCTGGGACAACTTATGGGATATCTCACCATTTTGGACGAGAAGATACGTAAACCGCACGAGAATCACAGCATTGGTATGGTTCTGTGCAAATCGGCCAATAGGGAGTATGTGGAGTTTATGATTCGTGATTACAATAAGCCTATGGGTGTTGCCACTTATAAGACTGCCGATGAAATGCCTGAAAATATACGTAAAGCATTGCATGATATAGATGAACTAAAGAAACTAATAGGATCATAACACAAAGGTATTGTTTTGCGTCACGCCACACCCCGTTCAAATTCGTTCAAAAACCGCTTGTTTTCCGATGCTCCCGCTCCTGCAATGGAAACCTCAATTTTATATTCATATTTTGCCATAGACGATTTCTTTTATGTATGTTTGTACACAATATAATAACCCAGGTCTTGTTGTTGAGAACTCATTATGATTGAATTATTAAAACACCGATTCCTTGAAAACATGGTCCGCCACCCAAATCTTGATTGGGCGGTGGTGGAACAGTTTCTTCGTAATAATCCCAAAGCCATTCAAACGCTGCGACTTATGGAGGAGAGCGGGGGTGAACCGGATTTGTTACAATTGGACAGCGGAGAACTGATATTTTGTGACTGCTCGCAAGAGTCTCCTGCTCTCCGTAGAAGTCTATGTTATGATAATGAGGCTCTCAGCCTCAGGAAAAAGAACCCACCGGCAGGGAGCGCAATGGCCCAAGCAAGCCAGATGGGTTTGGAACTGTTGACAGAGAGCCTTTACCGGCAATTGCA
>Ga0256405_10003834_pt1 | contig 30094 bp, 26 predicted proteins | sample RumenRJG_02DNA_FD_189096 | JGI IMG/M metagenome (GOLD analysis project Ga0256405, IMG submission 189096) | Bovine rumen microbial communities from Lethbridge, Alberta, Canada - RJG_02 | ecosystem: Host-associated > Mammals > Digestive system > Stomach > Rumen | place: Canada: Alberta...
AGGACTGGGGGACCGGGGGTGACCTTGAGGCTGACAGGAAACTCAGGGGTATTGAGGGCGAGGCGTTCCTTCTCGGGAACATCATATTCAGGGAGTGGACCGAGAAGATGAAAAAGACCAAGGAACTTAATGAATCAATCAACGTTAAAAAAGCACTGAAAGATTTGAAGAAGAGGAGAGACCCGGACAACATTGAAAACTGGGATAGAATTGACGAAATTGAGGCTGAGATTGTTGAGCCGGATGATGTTGACCTTTCTTCCTTTAATATTAAGAAGCATTTAAACCCTAAATTCTGGGACGACGGTCACCTTGACACGAGAATCCGCCTGAGACTCCTTGACATCGCGGACGACTTCTTCCATTTCCTTGACGTGGACTGGGTGGAGCCAGAGGACATAATCATCACCGGCTCGCTCGCCAACTACAACTGGAACAAGAAATATTCAGATATTGACCTCCACATACTCATTGACTACGAGGATGTTGACGAGAGGGTTGACTTTGTGCGTGAGTATTTCACCATGAAGAAGAACGAGTGGAATGAGAAACACAAGAACCTGAGGATATTCGGGTTCCCCGTTGAGGTCTACGTCCAGGACGCGAACGAGCCCCACGCCTCAAGCGGTGTCTACTCCATTGACAGGGACGAGTGGCTGACCGAGCCCGACGTTGACAAGCTGCGCGCGGGAAAGGTAAACAAGAAACACATCCGTGAGATGGTTTCAACCTACATGAACAAAATTGACGATTTGGTTGATATTTATAAGAGGCACAAGGACAACGAGTACGAGATGAGGAAGGTCTCCGAGGACGCGGCGAGGATGTTTGACGAGATAAAGAAGACGCGTAAGGATGACCTTGCGAAATACGGGCGAGAAATGTGTGACGGGAATATAATCTTCAAGGCCTTAAGACGGAGCGATTATATCGGCAAGCTGATAAAGCTTAAAAACCTCACATATGACAAAATAAACAGCCTGTGAAACTTTTTTTACGTTTAAGGGATATTTATTGGAAAACTATTGGAAAAAATAGATAAAAAAGAAATAATTGTTTAAAGGATAACTGAGATGTCTAACAGTTTTAATGACCAGCTGTCACGCATGAAGGCTCTTATGACCTACGGCGCCGTCAATGAGGACGCCAAGCCTATCAGCACACATAATATTGAGTATAAGGCGAAAGCGGCTGACGGCAAGTATTACGGTATCATCCGTGAGAACAGCAAGTATTTCGTGAAGGTGGCGACTCCAGGCAAGGAGACCATCGCGGAGGCTTACCAGTACATCGGCGGAATCAACAATAAGGCCAACTATGAGTACAACAGCTACTCCAACGCGCTCAAGCAGTTCGAGCTCAAGCTCGGCTCAATCAACGAGGCTTATGACGAGGACCGCAAGGTCAACGTAGAGGCCCTGGACCCCTACAAGAAGGAGGACCTTGTGATTGAGGGCACCGAGAAGATGAAGAACGAGCTCGCCCGCCAGCGCCAGATTATGCGCAACGCGTGTGTCATTATGAACGAGGCCACCGAGATTGGCTCAACCCCGTTCAAGGCCCAGCCTGAGGCGGAGCATGACAACTCCGGCGACAAGGACACTCCGTTTACTGAGAATGGTAAGTATGAGGAGGACCGTGGCGCCATCAAGTTTGACGGCGGTGACCCTGAGAAGCATAGCAGCACTTTCGGCCCTGACTCCAAAGACGTGGAGGATTATGACCTTGACAAGGGCAAGGCCCCCAAGGTCGCGGGTTCGGTTGCTTCCGAAAGCCCTAAGGGCGGAAAGGTCGCGCGTGTTGACGAGTCCATGGGAGAGTGCGGTTTCCCTGGCCAGTTCAATGAGGAAGGCGGCGAGGACGCTGAAGGCGATGAGGACCTTGGCCTCAGTGGTGAGGACGAGCCCGTTGATACCGATGAGCTCAATCCCGTTAAGCCCGAGGAGCTTGGTGACGATGAGGCCGCCGAGGAGGATTCCGTTGAGGACGGGGACCTTGAAGGCGAGGACCTTGATGACGACGAGTTCGGCTTTGACGACGAGGATGATGACCTCGGTGACGAGGACGAGCTGGATGATGATGACCTCGGTGACGATGAGGAAGGCCTGGACGACGAGGACCTTGATGACGACGAGTTCGGCTTTGACGACGAGGATGAGGACTTTGACGATGAGGAAGGCCTTGATGACGAGGACTTCGGTGATGAGGACCTTGGCGGCGAGGAAGGCCTGGACGACGGGGACGAGCTCGGCGATGAGGACGATTTCTCCGCCGGGGAGGATGAGGACCCTGAGATTGAGCTTGATGAAAACATTGTCAAGAAGTTCCGTCAGCTCGTGAGGGAGTCCATCAACGAGATGTTCGGTGACACAATGTCTGAACCCGAAGAGGGCGAGGATGATGACGAAGATGATGAGGAAGAAACACTTGAGGAAGCTAAGGCTGCAAAGATGAACAGCATCGTCGAGTCTGTTGTGAGTGATATCCTTAACGAGGACGAGCTCCATGTGTTCGGTGACCACCCAGGTTATCGCAAGAAGCCTATGACCCTCCCTCAGACCGGCGAGGACAAGTTCCAGGTAAATCGTGACTGGAATGACGACAGCGTGCACAGTGAGGAGCCTTTCGGAAAGGGGAAGGGCGACAGCACTCCTTTCGACCAGCTTGTGGCGCAGATTACCGACTCTGTGATGAAGCAGATTAACGAGAATAAAAAAAAAGTGAAGTAATAGCCGAGAAAAAGGTTATTAAGCTCCACAAGAATAATAATGAGGCATCATCTCCGGCGCCACAGCCGGCGGGTGATGCCTCGGCCGCTCCAGCCCCCGCGCCAGAGATGCCGGTACCGGGAGCTGACATGACCGCGGATGCCGGGGCTCCGGACCCCATGGGCGCGGACCCGAACATTGGCGCCGGGATAGGAAACATGGCGGAAGACCCGAACGCGGGAATGCCGGCCGAGGGAGACCCGTCAATGGAAGGCGGTGATATGGGAATGGATGGCGGCGAGGCCGAGGGCGGGGACGACAGCACGGCCTCAATCATTGACCAACTTAGTGATGAGGATAAAGATGCCGTTAGAAATTACGCGAAGAGCCTTCTTAACCGCGATGAGACACAGAGTGGTGAAGGTATGCCTGGGATGGGAGAGCCCACAGCGCCAGCAGCTCCAGCGCCGGCCCAAGCCGGACAAGGTGTCATGATGGAAATCACCAAGGGCCGATTGAAGAAGGTCCAGCAGAGGCTTCACGAAACTTTCAGGTCAAATGAAGACGACGACGACAAGACCGAGAGGCCAGAGGAAAAGGTCAACAAAAACCGCGGGACGTCCCCTTTTGACACCCCGCTTGAATAAAAAACCCGGTTGTGAGTGATATTTATAAGAGTAAAATGTTTTGAAGATGAAAAGAATGATTATAAGCCCGGCACAGTTGAAAATGATTAACGAGACTGCCCTTAAAAATAATGGTTCGTTTTCTAATATCACCGATTTAAATACCCAAATTTCAAAAAATCAGGGTTCCGGGACCTACACAAATTCTACGGCATTAAACAAAGGTCTCGGTGGGTCTATTGTTGTTCCATCAGACCAACTTGATGACCCAACAACCCAAAATCAAATAATGAATAATGCGTCAGTTTCTGTTGTTGATTCCAATAAAACAAACGAATCCCGTTTTTCAAAGCGTCTGGTTGAGCTCGCCCGCCTGCTTGAGATGAGAAAGAACGGCAAGGTCTTCTCAAAGAGGCAGCTCAACGAGATGTTCATGGAGACCCAGGAGAACGCCGAGAGGTTGAGGAGGGAGATTGGCAAATGCCGTCTCTATGATATCTTTGACGCCATTGAGGAGGTTTTCCCCGAGGAGCTTGAGAACGCCAAGAATGTGGTCGGGAGCGGCGCCGACCTGCCGGAGTTCCTGTGCTCGCTCTTCAGTAAGGAAGGGGTGGACAGCGACAGGGAGGAGGAATTCCTGGACATGCTGGGAATATGATATGAGAACGATGTATATAAGTGAGGGTATGGCCAGGCGGCTCAGGGAGGGTGTCCTTAAGGATGCTCTCTCCGTTGATGTTCTGGACGGGCTTAAGGACAGCCCCTACGGCAACATCCCGTCGTTCATGGACGGGGGTCCGCTCGGGGAGAGGTTCCTCAGGAAGGCCCTCACCACGGAATATGACAACGCCAGGAACGCGCTGAGGAGCATGGGCCGGATTGAGTCCGTCAAGGCGGGGGATATCGGCTCCGCTTTCCAGGAGCTCCTGGTGAAATGCCAGAAGATTGAGTCGGCCAACCGTGACGCCCTTGAGAAACTCGCGTCAAACTACGTCATTGACCTTTTCTCGGTGCCTGACGACACGGTGAGGATTGAGGCCAGGCTCGTCGGGGCGATTGAGGACGGGGACGCGATATCACCCGTGGAGCCCTTTGACGGGGACACCGGCTTTGAGGCCGCCGACATTGAGGACCTGTCAGGCATTGACGGGCAGGTGGCCAAGAGGCATTTCCTCAACGCGCTGAACATGGGCGCGGGCAAGAGGATGTCGGCGAACATAAGGGGCTACATAGAGGACCTTTACGACATTGACAGCCGGCTCCCGCAGATGTACAAGGAGCTCCTCGCCCTGAATGACTACATGATTTTCGACAGCCCTGACCTGGGTATAAGTGACAAGAGCAGGAACCAGATAGGGATAGTCAACGTGAGATACGGCTCCCGGGACGAGCTCGTCACGATAAGCGCGAGGGGCGTCGTTTTTCCCGTACTCCTGTCCGAGCTCATAAGGGGTTTCATGGAGCTGTTCTCCGCCCACGGGCTCCCGAAAGAGAGGGACCGCGCGGAATACGTGCTCAAGAAGACCGACTACCTCAAGGCCGAGCCATGGCAGATGAGAATCGGCCCCTACATGTGGAACATCTTCACGGGATATTTTGAGGACACCGACACCGGCGACATGCCGTACATCTACCAGACATTGTCAAGGCTTAAGCCGGGAACCTTTTTCAGGGTGTTCTCCGAGATGATGGCCGGGACCGGCAAGGGAAAGGAGTACGCCGCCAAGATAAGGGACAAGGCCCTCAGGGAAAAGGAGAGGATATCCTTTAACGGCAAGATGAACAAGAGAAAGGACGACAAGAGCATAATAACGGACTCCTGCATGAGTCCGGAAGAGTTTTAACGGATATTTATTGTGATATGGATAGGAAGGAACTGGTTGAGATAAAGAAGGGGCAGACCGGGACGGGCCTGCTCATAGAGCATGACGGCTACATATCCCTTGACGTGGCCGGGAACAGGAAACTGTTTGAGGACATACATTCCGCGAGGGAGGAGGACAAGTTCTATTGCCCCCACCCGCTCATATTCAACGCCGTGCTCCAGAGGTACGGCGCGGAGAACGCGAACGGGAGAATCTATCCCGAGGCCATCCTTAAGAGGGAGGTTGAGAAATACCAGGAGAAGATAAGGGAGAGGAGGGCTATAGCCGAATTAAACCATCCGAGCGAGTCCACCATTGACCTCAGCCGGGTCGCCATCAATATCGTTGAGACCTGGTGGCAGGGAAACACGCTCTGCGGCAAGGTTGAGATTATAACCAGCCCAGGGTTCAGGAAATACGGAATCATCTCGTGTGAGGGTGACCAGACCGCGAACCTCCTTTTGGAGGGGATAAAAATCGGACTCTCGTCCCGAGGGCTCGGCTCCGTGTCTTCCAAAATGGGCGTCCTTATGGTTGAGGATGATTACGAACTCGTTGGTTTTGACGTAGTTAGCGACCCCTCAACATTTTCGGCATGGTTTTGCCCACAGGGAGAAGAAATACCAAAAGAATATTTAGTAAACAATAAAAAAGAACAAGAGGGGCTTTTTGAAAAGCTTAATCGCTTTAAGGATTGGTTGAACGAATAGTATATGCCAAAAAAATTAACACCGGAAGAATATAGAAAATACTTTGAAGAACATTACCCGGATTATGAACTTTTAAGTGATTATCTGGGTAGTACTGAATATATTCATGTAAGGTGTAAAATTGACGGGTATGAGTGGGATACAAAACCAATTTGGCTAAAGGCTGGCGCTGGCTGTAAAAAATGTTATTATAGACGTAGCGGCGAAAAAAGAAGAAAGGCAGAGGCATTGTTTATAAAACAGGCAAAAGAAAAACACGGCGATAAATACGACTATTCCAAAGTGAAATATCTTGGCAATAAAATACCAGTCACACTTATTTGTCCAGAACACGGGGAATTTGATATTAGACCGGATAAGCATTTAAGTAGGGGTGACGGGTGCCCTGAGTGCGCTAAGATAAAAAACGGGCTAAAAAGACGCACACCACAAGACGTATTTTTCGCTAGATGTGCCGAAGTACATAACGGTAAATATGATTATTCAAATTCGGTTTATAATGGCCAAGATAAACCAATAACCATTGTTTGCCCAATTCACGGAGAATTTACACAAAATGCTGAAAGTCATCTTGATGGGCATGGATGTCCTGTTTGTGCGGAATCTCTTTTGGAGAAAAAAATGAAAGGTGCATTATCAAAGCACAATATTGTTTTTGAATGGCAAAAAAGGTTTAAATGGCTAGGCCGTCTTTCGCTAGATTTTTATTTGCCGGATTACAATATTGCAATAGAGTGCCAGGGTCTTCAACATTATTCCAACTTTTATTTTAATTGGTCTAAAGGCTCAACACTGGAAGACATCATTAGACGCGACGAGTTAAAAAATAGCCTTTGCAAAGAGAATGGTATTAACTTAATTTATTTTGCGAGGGAGAACGCGATTTTTAATGTCTCCTCAATTTATACCAAAGAAAACACTTTTACTAGCTTTGATTCGTTGCTTAGCTATATAACAAGCAGTAATGATGGCAATCTAGAAAAAACACTGTTAAACAAAGATGATTTAAAAGAAATAGTAACATCTGTCGTTAGAAAAATAATTTGTTGCTAGTGTTTTTGCTTCTCAAAAGATATTTATGGGTAAAACCCACTGAATTATGTTTTTTCAGTTTGGGCTGATATTTATATTAAAAATAAGCGAAAATAATAAGCTGATTTACAATGAGCGTAAACAAGAGAAGCATATCTGCTCAAGCCTTGAAGGAAATGGACAAGATTAAGGACGCCATCAAGGAGGAGAGCAAAAGCACAATCAAGGCCATGCTTTCAGAGGCTGTCAAGGATGCCATCCGCGAGGGAATCGATGACGATGACGACATGGAGATTCTTGATGGCGATAAGGAACGCTGCCCTAAGTGCGGCAAGTGTGGCGATGAGTGCGAATGTGAAAAGGAAAAGAAAGACGCCAAAGGTAAAGACGACAAAAAGTCAGAGGAAAAGGATTCCGGCGAGCTCGATGAGGTAGGCGAGGACGAACAGGTTCCCGCGGATGACCAGGCAGCGGCGCAGGACCCCGCCATGAATGCACAACCAGCCGCGGATGCTCAGGCAGCTCCGGCAGAGGGTGAAGGCGCGGAAGGACAGGATGACTTTATGGCACAATACCAGACTGGCGATGAGGATACATTAGACCTCACGGGCGAGCAAGACATCCAGAATGTCTTGAGGGTTTACAAGGCCCTTGATGATGATGACCAGGTTGTCGTCAAGAAGGAGGGTAACAAGATAAACCTGCAGGACAACGGGACAGGCGCCGAGTATATCATTGACCTGGGGACTGACGAGGCTGAGGCCGAGGAAGAGCCCGGAATGGAAGACGGTGAGGCGGAACAATTAGCCGAGGAATTTGACGGCAATAATTTTGAAGAAGAACCAGAAATGACAAACAACGAAGAAACTTTGTTCGAGATTGACCTCGGATACACTGACAATTATCAGGACAAGGACCCGATTGACGGCCTGAACAATTCCGAGCCCTCAAAATCCGGTCGTTCCTGGCACAAAGGCGTTCCTACCGGCACCGAGAAACCTTGGGCTGGAAAGGGCACCGAGAAGAAGGGTGACCCGTTTGACAAGAGCGTCAACGAGAACCTGACACAACTTGACGATGACTATTTCGCGGCCGGTCTTAATGACACCGGCGTGGCAGAGGTTGAAACCGAAGACGGTATGCCTTTTGACAAGAAGGTTGGTAGTGTTGATGAAAACCAAACCACCTCCAAGTATCAGAAGCGCCATGAGGTTAAGACATGGGGAACCAACAGCGGGGACAAGAAGAACCCTAAGGTTTCAAGGAACACTTCAATTGAGGGTGACTACAACGTTGAAATTAACGTAAACGAGGCGGTCAAGAAACTCAAGGCGAAGAACAAGAAGCTCAACGAGGCTGTCAAGGAACTCCACAAGGGACTTAAAGAGGCTTACATGACAAATGTGAACCTCGGCAAGATTACCAAGCTCTTCCTTGAGTGCTCCACCACGCAGGCCGAGAAACTGCAAATCGTCGAACGCTTCTCCAACGAGGCGAAAACGCCGAAGCAGGCGCAGGCTCTTTATGAGTCAATCTCCAAGGAACTCACCAAGAAGACCACGGTTGACGAGGGCAAGGTCACTGAGAAGACTGTCGTGACCGAGAGCAAGGCTCCGGTCTACAAGTCACAGGACCTCCTCGATACGATTGACCTCATGAACAGGGTCCTGAATTGCTAAAAAGGTAAAACAAAAGAATCATAACAAGACAAAAGACTGAATAAAAATGAGAGAGTTTTTAAACAGCGGAGAAATCGGCAACATCGAGCTTAACGAGCAGCGCCGCATCCGCAAAGAAATCAACGAGCGCTGGGACCGCCTCGGCATGACCGACGGTCTTAAGGGCGTTATCAAGGAGAACATCGCCACTCTTTATGAGAACGAGGCTCACGCTCTCCTTAACGAGGCTACCGACGCGAACAACAGCGGTTCTTTCGAGACCGTCGTGTTCCCTATCATCCGCCGTGTCTTCAGCAAGCTTCTTGCTAACGATATCGTTTCCGTCCAGGCTATGAACCTGCCGGTTGGCAAGCTCTTCTTCATCCTTCCTGTCACTTCACAGAGGGATTGGAGCTCCGACGAAATCGCTGACGGTGTCATAGGTAAGCACAAGGGCCTCATGGGTTACGAGCGTACCGACCGCCGCAACGGCAACAAGTACAACCGTTTCTATCTTCCTGACGAGGTCGTGGGTGACATGGCCTTCGAGTACTTTGACGAGGACGCGCAGGAGTGGGTCAGCGGTGACACCACCTACGCCAACTACGACCAGGCTTATGACGCCATCAATGAGGCCCATCCCGGTGCCAAGATGCGTCAGATAGGTCCGAAGGTCACACGCTACATGCACAAGACCCTCTATGACCTCTTCTACAATGACTTCCTTTATGACAACTCTAAGGGTAAGATTCACATCAAGGTGACCGACGTCGCTCCTATGGAGTTTGACCATGGCCGTCTTGTTGAGATGAAGAGCGGCGCCACCAACGCCCGTCTTTACGCTGACGGTACCGTGCGTAACCTTATCGTTAAGGTTTCCGGCTTCTCTTCATATTGCGCCGGTAAGCTCACCGGTCCTGACGGCAACGAGATGGACACTGAGGGCTTCCTCGCTTCCCTTAAGGTTTTCCTCTCAACCAGCGGCGCTATTGAGAGCGTTGACATGAGCGGTGTCACCACCTCATGCTTCGAGCCTATGGAGGCCATTCCTTTCCGTGTTGTCACTCAGAAGTACGGCAAGGGCATCGTTGAGTACAAGAACGGTTGCGAGTGCGACTCCGAGGGTTGCATCTACCTTGACCTTGACCTCGCGAAGCCTGTCCGCGTACAGGGTGGCTCACTTGACGGCTACATCGGTGTTGACAGGGACCAGCTCGACGCTGCCCTCTCATGCATCAAGGCCGCATGGTCACAGTACGACAGCCTTGAGCTTGAGACCGAAATCGGCGAGGTTTCCTTCAAGCTCGCGAGCGTGACCGTCTCCGTTGAGGAGAGGAAGCTCCGCGCTACCTGGTCACCTGAGCTCGCCCAGGACGTCAACGCTTTCCACAACATTGACGCTGAGGCTGAGTTGACCGCCCTCCTCTCAGAGCAGATTGCCGCTGAGATTGACCGTGAGATTCTCCGTGACCTCCGTGAGGCCGCCCCTTGGCAGGCCCGCTGGGACTATAACGGCTGGCGCCGTATGGCTGGTTTCTCAACCAACTACACCCAGAAGGACTGGAACCAGGAGCTTATCACCAAGGTTAACCAGATTTCCGCCCAGATTCACAAGAGCACACTCCGTGGAGGCGCCAACTTCCTCGTGGTCTCTTCTGAAATCAGCGCTGTCTTTGACACCCTCGAGTACTTCCACGTCTCTGACGCTTCCGCTGAGAGCGACCAGTACAATATGGGTATCGAGCGTATCGGTGCCGTCTCCGGACGTTACCAGGTATATCGCGACCCGTATTCACCAGCTTGGTCAATCATCATCGGTCACAAGGGCAAGTCTCTCCTTGACACCGGTTACATCTACGCTCCATACATCCCTATGCAGCTGACCCCGACCATCGTCAACCCTGAGAACTTTGCACCTGTAAAGGGTATCATGACCAGATATGCGAAGAAGGTAGTTAACAACAGGTTCTTCGGTCATGTCAGGGTCGATGGTCTTGTACAGTGGGACCCGAACGAACTCCGATAAACGCACGTAAATCAGCGTTTTAATGAAAAGGTCTGGCTTCGGCCAGGCCTTTATTTTTAATATTTATAATGTACCCTTTTGACCGCTTAAAACTTTTGTATTAACTTTTATTTACCTTTTTGTCCATTTATTTGATTTTTGAGCTATTTATTTGTATATTAATAATGGAAAAATGAGTTTTATGAAACGGGCAATTTTAAATTTGGACAAAGTTGTGTCAGCATATAAAGATACACCTAATTTGCATGACCTGGCAAAAAGATTTCACACAAGCCACATACGTTTATCTCAGTTTTTAACTGAAAATGGAATAAAGATTCAAAATCGGGGTAAAAAACGTGATATTGATGAAAAAATGGTTTCTGATATGATTTATGATTATACCAGAAACCTTATGACTATGGACGGAATATCAAAAAAATACAATTTAAGGATAAAACGTGTCAGAGAAATATTCCGAGAGAAAAATATTAAGATTTCAAAGTGGAATGGTCATAAGAAAAAGGACAAGCAGATAAACGCACAAAAAGTAAAGAAGGCAGATGACCGAGAATATGTTACTTGTCCTATTTGTGGGTGGGTTACATATGATATTCAAGGAAAAGCGCATTCTTTTCAAAAACACATGTGCTCTGTGCATGGTTATAATGAGGATAGTATACTTACATACATTGAAGAACACCCGGAGCATGAACATCTCTTAAGAGACCTGGTAAAAAAACGTGGAAAGGTACAATGCAAGGTGTGCGGAAAATGGTTGTCAATTATAGACGACAGGCATTTAAAAAAACACGGACTGACAAAAAGTGAATACCTGGCTCAATATGGGACCGGAAAAACCATCAGTGAATCTTGCCGTAAAAAATTGCAAGAAAACATGAAGAAGATGCAAGACAACCCGAATTGGGAGCGTTTCACTTCAACATATGAAACTGATATTGCAAGAGTCCTAAAAGAACACGGTCTTACCATTGAGATGCATAACAGAACAATTTTAGGCGGAAAAGAAATAGATATTTTATGCGGCGATACGGGAATTGAGTTCAATGGTTGTTTGCAGCATACGGAATGGTTTGGTGGCAAGGATAAAAATTATCACCTGAAAAAAACAGATGGTGCGATTAAAAATGGCTACAGGCTGATTCATGTATTTGAAGATGAGTATTTTTATCATAAGGATATTGTTTTATCAAAAATTTTGCATATTTTAGGCGTGCATAGTAATATCCCGTCAATATATGCAAGAAAGTGTATAGTTAACGAAATAACCGGCGGCGAAGCGGAAACTTTCCTTGAAAAAAACCATATACAGGGGTTTTCTGGGGCCGGTGTTTATCTTGGGGCATTTTATGAAGGGAAATTAATTGCAGTAATGACATTCAGACACATTTTGAAAGAAAGTAATGAATGGGAATTAAGTAGATATGCTAGTGATAATGCCTATAAATGTGTTGGCGTTGGCGGTAAACTATTTGGCTATTTCATAAAAAATTACAACCCCGAATCTGTTAAGTCTTTTGCTGACCGTAGATGGACTGTTGATTACAAAAATAACTTGTATACGAAACTCGGGTTCAAATGTGCCGGTTTTACTTCTCCGGATTATAAGTATTACAATTTAAAGGATAACAAGCCTCAGCGGTTCCATAAGTTTGGCTTTCGGAAACAACGCCTAATTTCAAGGTTTGGGAATAGTTACGGATTAACAATGGACATGACCGAAACCGAGATGGCTAAAGCGCTGGGTTATGACAGGATATGGGATTGCGGTCTGATAAAATATGTCTGGAAAAAAGAAAACCCTGGAGATTAAGGTCTTCAGGGTTTATTGTTTCGGTATCCACAAGACATAAGGAAATTCCGTTCGGTAGATGTTTTCTGTAATGTCGCTCGGTCTGACAATTATATCGGTTTTTGCTGTTTCGGTGGCATAGTATCCTTCCCCATCGGAATCAACAATTTCCTTTGCAACTGAGGCGGCAATGAAATCTTCAAGTTCCATCTTCTTCCCTTTCCACTTTTTATTGTATGTAAGAGAAGGCTCCTGGAGTTTCCTCATCATTTTATCAGCAACCGCCATCTTTTTCTTAATTTCACTGGTTTTGCTCAACATTACCAGCCAATCGTCACCCTCCTTTGCGCACAGGTCTTCAGCCTCGGAATTTTCTATTTCAAGGGTATTGTATTCCTGTTTCCACTGGGCATATGTTTTTTCTAGCGGAATGTCTTTTTTTTCGATAGATTCCGCTGGTTTTCTTTTCTTTTTAAATGGCCACATAACTATAACTTTGTCAATTTTTCATTCAAATTATTCAATAAAACTTCATCCGGTTGATTTTCTTCGTTAAAGCGAGACAGCACCTTTCCAATTTTTATTATATATCTTCGGTTTAGTTTTGAGAATGTCTTTAAGAAACTCTCATATTCAAAACCGAAACTTGTTATAACATCTTCATACGCTTCACGATTATTTTTAATTATCTTTAACAACTTTTTTGAGTTTAGATAATAGTTGTAGGCGTTTGAGTTTTTCAATGTTTGGATTGCGTCTCTAATTCCCACAGACGACAATTCCTGGTATAGTTGATTGACAAATGCGTCCGTTTCACTTTCGGAAAGGGTATAGATAACATACGACACATAGAATAATTTCGAATCCTGAGTGTTGCTCTTAAGTATTCTGTACGCTTTATTGTAGGCAGTCACCCCTTTTTGGCCGAGACCGTACGAATTCAGCTTCTTTCCGCGTATCACCTGAAAAAGATGCTCCAACTCGTGCTGAATAAGGGGTTTTATGTTTGTTTTTAACGTACCAGATAAGAATTCCGTGTTTATATATATCTCTTTCAGCTCAACGATTGTTTCTGCGTCACCGAGAGAATATTTTTTTTCATAATATTGGCTTGACCTGTCGTTTAAAATATTAAAACATCTGAAAAATATTTTAATCCGTTCTTTTCCAAAGCTGGTATCAACCGTAATTGTCTTGAACTTAATATCGTTTTGTTCACCGTTAAGATGTTGAAACTGCGATTTTTTAAATTCGTCCTTAAACTTTGAGTAAACGGATTCGGTTGCTGAAACAACCTCATCGTTTATTGCCAAAGACTCGTTTATTGCGGACATCAGCGTCTTTTTTTGGCCGCTAGATAGAAGGTTTGTAAGTTGTATTTCTTTTAAGAGCACGTCTTCATTTTATTATAAAAATAAATATGAAAATGAAGAAAGTCAAACATCTTCTTGTTTTTTGTTTTTATGTGATATGTGAAATTTGTCGCATACACGGCAGAGATAAATCGTGTAGCCGGACAATTTGTGGGAGGCTATGTAGTCCTCCGCCTCTTTTTTTGACCCGAATTGCTTCTTTGACTTTCCCTTGGAGTTATAATGACACCTTGGGTAGGTCTTTTTGAGATTAGTCCTTGGCCCTAATGAACGCATACGCTATCTTTAACTTCCCATAAATAGTTATTTTTGTGGCAAACGGGATATTTATAGAAAAATAAGAATGAATTATGGGACAAAGGATACGCTTGGGTCACGACCAGTTGTGTGACATCATAAAGGAGAGTGTCAAAAAAAGCTTGAATGAGATAGACGCCAGGGCATTGGTGGGCGCGAGTGAGCGCTCTGTCCAGCTGGTCAAAGTTCTGGATGAGATTGACGAGTGCTTTGGCGCCCTGGAATCAGCCCTTGGCGACATCACTTCTTATGAGGGCCAGAGATTCGTGCCGGCAAACAGGGAGATTAAGGAGATATACTATGAGGTCACCCGTCTGTGGGACAGGTTTAAGAAAATCCGCAACAGGAAGAGGTCCCAGCGGGATAATTTTGAGGATGAGTACATAAGGCAAGGGCGGCCGGACGTTGAATAATAAGGACGGATAACACACACGCCAAGACAATGGGACAAAAAATACAATTAAATGAGAGTCAGTTGCGTAATCTCATCAAGGAAAGCGTGAAAAAAGCCATTATGAATGAGATTTCTTCCGATATGATTAGCAGGGCATCAGCCAAGCTTTATGGCAAATACGGTTGGAATGGAACCGAAAGGGATAAACTTGGGAAGGATGAGCACGGGAATCCGTTACATCCGAAAGACAAGAAGCCGATGGCGCAACACTATAGGAACTTCGCTGACGCGTTCAAAAGGGCGAAAGAGGATGAAGACCTTTCAGACCCGCTTGTCAAAAAGGCCCAGGAGTTATATGACCGGGTTGATTTGGAGAAAGAGGTCGCCGATTGGGTCGACCCGCCTTATGGCTGCGATTTGAACCTTTACGGTGAGATTGAGGACGAGGATGGTGGTGTCTGGAAATTCGAAGGCTGGGGAAACGGCGTAAGTTCAGGCGGGGATATTGAAATAGACTCGGTTGAGGAAATGAATTTTGAGTCTCCTGACGGGCGAACGGGAAGTGTTCCCAGGCCGTAATTTATTGAAAAGCAAAGAGCCATGGTTTTGCCACGGCTTTTTTATTTACAATAGTTTTTTAAGAGTATCATTTATAATTTTTTTGAGGTCTTGTTCGTTTAGTTTAACAGGTTGTTTCGTTTGAATATATTCATCTATTGCTTTTGAAAGGGTGTCAAAATCCGTATATACCGGTGCGAAATAATCTGATGGAATGTTCCTTTCAAAACTGATGTAAAACATTTTTATTCCATTTTCTTCACATTTTTGAAACTTCCTGGCATCGCGTTCTTTTGCCTTTTCGTAGCCGACGTCGCCACCAAATCTTTTATTGCTTCCGAAATGCTGACTTCCTTGATATTCTATTCCTATATTATAATCAGGTAGGTAATAGTCCAATGTTTGGTAACTTGTCTTTGATTTTAAGAATGGAAATGGTTTCTGGTATTCAACATTCCCATACTTATCTTGAAGGGCAGACAAGACTTCTCGTTCAGAAACACCAAACTTTTTACCGCACTCCGGACATCCAATTCCCCGAAGATGGTCATTAACTTTTTGTGAAAAAACACCATGGATTGGACATATGATATCCACTTTGGACCACGTGTTCTTCAAATTAACAAGGGAGTAATCATATTTGTCACCATGCTTCTCTTTTGCCCGTCTGATGAAATCTTCAAGTGAAACTTTGCGATATGCGCCTTTTCTTTCGTTTCCACATAGTGGACATCCTTGACCTCGTAAATGATTGTGGGCCGACATCGTAAATGGTCCGTGTTTTTTACATATGATTGTTACTGGCTCTGTTGCGCCTTTATATTGACATTCGGAATAATCGTAGGTGTTTCCGTGAATTTCTTTTGCTCTTTCTATAAATTTTTCAGTGTTTGACCTTCGTTTTTGTGCTCTTTTTAACAAACCGCATTTTGGGCAGCCGTTTCCACTCAGATGGTCGTGTGGGGTTTGTGGAAATTCACCATGTTCTGGACATATTATAGTAACCGGGATATCTTTCCCTTTGTAATCAACCTTTGAATAATCATATGTATCGCCATGTTTTATTTTGGCTTTTTTTATGAATTCTTCGGTATTTGACTTTGCTGGCATCTGAATTAACTTTCTTTTTAACCCTATTTATAAATAAGTACTTATGTTATGAATACTAAAAAACCAAAAAAAATTATTGATTTTGATTACCTTCGTAAAGAGTACGTGAAATGTTTAATGGATAAGACACGCATTTATATGATTGAGCACTTTCTCAAAACATATGATGCTACGCAAAAAAAGGATGTACAATATCTTTTGTTCCCAAGGCAAAAAGACCTTTGTAGAACACTTGGTAATGCGAATAGTGTCGTCACGACCAAGCCAAGACAGGCCGGAATAACTACTACTTGCGGTGCTTTTATTGGGTGTGAAATGTGTTTAGCGGACCCCCAATCACCACAAACCGTGCTTATCATCGGCAATACTCTTGACCTTGCACAACAGATGCTTACCAAAATCAAGGACTTCCTCCTGCAGTTTCCTCTATGGATGTGGGGTGATGAATTTGCCGACCTTGGGTATGATATGACGGCTCCGCCAGAAAACACAAACGTAATCTTTGACATCTGTAATTCAAAAGAACTTAAATTAAAAAACGGTTGTAAGGTTGTCGCCAGGTCATCTGGTCCAAATGCTAGCCGTGGTGTCGGTAAACAACACTGCCGACTTGCAGCGTAAGTTGCAACGATGAAATCCCGTAAAATCGGTGAAACCTAAATCGAAAGACAAGGCAATACCGAGGTAAGACCAGAAATTGCGAAAGGTTCTGGGACACCGTAGAGCGTAGAGAGTGAATAAATATAATCTCTCCAAGAGTGCGGGACATCCCAAGAGGATGAAAATGTACGCCAGCTATTTTGAAAAAAATGGGTTAAAGGATAAAAAGCCTTTAAGGTTAGTTAGAGTAACTAATTGATTATTTGGGTGTTACATGGCTTATCTTTGACGAGGCGGCGTTCATTGAAAACGGCGCTGATGTTTACGCTTCCGCCCTTCCTACAATTTCAACCGGTGGTCACACAATTATGATTTCCACCCCTAACGGTAAGGACCTTCTTTACTATGAGACTTGTAGGCGCGCGGGGTTGAAAGGTACTGAGGATTGGAACGGATTCGAGCTTGTTGAGCTTAAGTGGTTCCAGGACCCCCGGTATAACAAGTTTTTGGAGTGGTACAAGAAAAACGCGGAAACCGGTGAGGTTGAGGTGGTCAAGGAGGATTACCTTGACAAGAAGGGTAGCGTCAAGTTTGACCAGGCACATTGGGACGAGATGGAGAAGGCCGGTTATAAGCCGCGTTCCCCCTGGTATATCCGCATGTGCCAGCAGTTCAACAATGACGAGCAGAAAATCGCGCAGGAGTTGGACGTCTCGTTCCTCGGGTCAGCCTCCAACGTCGTGGCCCCGGAGTTCATTGAGATGCAGGAGAAGCTCAACATGAGAGACCCGGACCCGACTTACAGGGACCCGTTCGTGGAGGAGTCATGGCTATGGAAATGGCCGATACCGGGACACAGGTACATCATGGGCATTGACTGCTCACGTGGTGACGCGGCCGACCGCACCGCCATTGAGATATGCGACATGGACGCCATTGACGACGACGGAAAGCCTTGTATTGAGCAGGTGTTTGAGTATCACGGCAAGAGGACGGGTGACGAGATTGGTGAGATGGCCGTGCAGTACGGGCACATGTACGGGGACGCGTTCTGTACCGTTGACTGTATCGGGGGTACCGGTGACGCCTGTATCCTTATGATGCAACGCCTCGGTTATGAGAACCTTTACTATGATGACCCGAACCTGAAGACCTATACTATTCAAAGGGAGGCGACAAGCCTGCCGCTCACTCCGGAAGGGAAGCTGCCCGGTTTCCACTCGCAATCTGTCCGTTTCCAGATGCTCACGAGCTTCGCGAACATGGTTAAGACCAACCAGATTAAAATCCGGTCAAAGAGGGTCATACAGGAGCTTGAGACTTGGATTTACAAGGGTGAGGCCGCGAGGATTGACCATATGGACGGTTGCCACGACGACACGCTCACCTGTCTTGCTATGGCCATGTTTGTGATGCAGCACTCCCTGGGCAAAATCAAGGCCGCGATGGAGAGGGACGCGGCGTTCCTCAAGGCCTGGGTCAACACGGCGATGCTGACGGCGAGACAGGAGGAGCCCGAAAGGGAATATGACAAGGAGGTTGACGCCAGCCCGCGGTTCCAGATGCCCTTCTACACGAACAAGCCCAAGGGGACGGGAAATCCCCAGGCGGACGCGCTCATGTGGCTGATAAAATAAAAACCGAGGATTGAGTTCCCCGGTTTTTTAATTATCGTGAAAAATGTCCCTGGTGTAAACCTTGTCTTTCACGTCATCCAGTTCAGGGTCATATCTGTTTGTGATGATTACACTGCAGTTATTTTTAAACTCTTCTATTGATTTAATCACTTTGCATCCGTTGAATTCATCCTCTTTTATCGTTGGCTCGTATATTCTTACGCTACATTGCCTTTTAATAAGCAGTTCAATCACATCAAGTATGGCGCTCTTTCTGAAATTATCACTACCGGACTTCATCGCGAGCCTATATACGCCGACAATCGGAAACCCTTTCGGGTACTTTATCGGTTGAGAATACGCCATCGCTCCAACACGATTGGCGATATGTTCCTTTCTTGTCTCGTTGCTCTCCACAATAGCCCCTATGAGATTCTGTGGGATTCCCTCAAAATTCGCCAGGAGCTGCTTCGTGTCCTTGGGGAAACAATAACCGCCGTAGCCGAAAGACGGGTTGTTATACTGGTTTCCGATTCGCGGGTCATAACACATCCCCTCTATTATCTCCCTGGCATCCAGACCGTTACATTCCGCATAGGTGTCCAGCTCGTTGAAGTAAGCCACACGCATCGCCAGGTATGTGTTCGCGAACAGCTTGACCGCCTCGGCCTCCGTTGACCCCATCGCGAGTTCCCGGTAATCACCCTCCGTCGCTGACCTCACAAGCTCAAGGTACCTTCCGGCCAGCGCCTCCTGCTCCCTGTCGCCCTTCCTGTACCCGGCAATCACCCTGCTCGGGAAGAGATTGTCCCTCAGAGCTGTCCCTTCCCTCAGGAACTCCGGGCTGAAAAGGACTTTCGGGTTTTTAAATCCCTGTCCCTCAAGCCTTTCAATGAGACCCGCGGTGTAACCGACCGGGATTGTGGACTTGATGACGATGACGGCGTTCTGGTTGTGTCCGATTGCCTCGTTAACGACATTCTCAACCACGCGGGTGTCAAATCTTCCCGCCTCCTCGTCGTAGTTGGTGGGTACGGCCACAATCACGAAATCAGCCCCATCGTATGCAATCCTGCTGTCAGTCGTCGCGCCCAACGACAGTTTCTCCTCCGACAGATACCGGCTTATAAGCCCGTCCTTTATCGGGGACTTCCTCTCATTCAACAGGTCAACCTTCTTCCGGTCAACGTCAAGCATGGTGACGTCATGCCTTGTGGAAAGCATTACGCCGACCCCGAGGCCGACGTAACCGATTCCGACGACAGTTATTTTTTGTCTCATCATACATTTCCCTCCTTATGCGTGGAAACCGTTTTTCCCGGCCTTTCTCGTTGCGGATGGGTTCTTGCCCATAGATTTCCTGAAAGCCTCTCTGAGGACCTGTCTCGCGGCTTTACGGACAAATTCCCGCAACGCGTCGGCTTCCGCTTTTTTCCGGTGGTCATCAGCCCACAATTCCTTGTTTACCGAGTCTGTTGACGAGAGCTGCCTCCTGTCAAAATTTTTGAAATAGTCCCGTATCGCGTCAAGGTCCCCCTCCGGCAATGAGTCGTGAGCATCATAATTTCGCTTTCTCTCATAGCTGTCAAATGCCGCGTTCAACCTGTTCATAACCTTTTCCCTTGACGGCTCATGCGGGTGGTTTCGCCAGTAATACTCGTTCTCGGCCTTCCTCCTCTGGTCGGCGACATCCCTCCCGCGCTTCCAGTCCGTGAACGCCTTGACCTTGTCCTGGTTCTCCCTGTTCCACTCCTCGGCCTCCCTCCACGCCCGGCTCTCGTATTCCCCGGTGTAGTAGTTCCTGAGGCCGTCCAGGTTATACCTCCCGTCCCAAATGTAGGACGTGGTCACAAGGACCTTCCGGACCGCCTTGCCGCCCGGGTTCAGCTTCACGGCCACGATGGACACCACGCAGGTCTCCCTGTTGGCGATACGCACCCTCGTGTCGTGGCGGATAAGCCCGGCCTTAAAATCCCTGATGATGTCGTGGATTACGCTCCTGGCGTCCCCTATGACATCATCCTCGGTGATGTCCCTCTCATACTCCCTCTCAATCGCGTGGTCACTGAACTGTATGGAGACGAAATAGGGCAGCCGGCACAGGGGGATTGAGTCATACCAGTCCTCGGACTCAAGAAGCCGGGCCACGGACTCCCTTATGAGGGTCCGCAGGTCATCGCTATTTAGCTGAATCGTTGCCATAGTACACTATAAATAGTGCCTTGGCCTAATAAATCTCCTCGCACTCTATTCTCTCCTCATCTTCCGGGCAGTCCTTGTCAAAATAGGCGATGTCAACGGAAACGCTCCTCGCCTCGTCAAAATTGGGGTGCCTGATGATGTCTTTCTCGGCCTTTCTAAAGAACTCGTCGGCTGATTCGTACCTGAATGTGTAATCCCCGTATCCATATTCCCAGTCATCGTCAATGACCGATACCAGGATATTGTACGTGTCGAGGCCGTACTCGTTTCCGGCCTCGATGCGCGTTTCCATGGACCTCTTGCACCTGTCAATGAGTTTCCTTACCTTTTCCTTTGTCATAATGTTATTGTTTATACGGTATTATTACAAAAATCGTACCAAATAAACAAGTTCCGGGAGATATTTATTGTACTGAATTATGAAAAAGGTAATTTTAACAGAATCTGACCTCCGTTATATGATTGAATCGGCTGTGAGTAAGCTGATTCGGGAGGGTATTACGTATAAATCAAATGGAAACGGAACCATAGACGCGAGAATCAATAGCCTACAGACCGACAAGGCAAATAAGGAGGTCGACACGAGGATATGGGGCTCAAAGAATGATGTCCTGTACGGAGATGGGACTCTTGGTAAAAGAAGCAAATCGGTCGCGCAAAAACAAGCCAATTTGGAGGCGGCAAAGAACGGTTATTTGAAAATCATTGAGCTTCTTAATTCTGGCGCCAATAAGATAGACCCGGCAATTGTCAACAATATAGAAGACGCGCAGTCCAAATCGGCTTTCATGAGACGTATACGGGACTTTAATGAAGGCGAAACGACAGCCGAAGACATGCTTATCTGGGCGAAAAATTCATATGACAGGATTAATCTGGACAAGGAGATAAGCCAAAATAAAGTGGACAGATTTTCCGCCCTCGCTTCCGACAACGACAAGGATTTCAGGTACGATGTCGGAACGGTCCCAGAAACAAACGTTGAGTTCATTTCCCTTTATAGAATGAACGATTTTAATTTCAGCGACGTCACGAAACACGGCCAATTTAGGCAGAACGGGCTTACTGATAAACTGCTCGGAATCAAAAACTCAAACGACCGTAGTAGGGAAGACAAGCTTTATGGCAAGGGACGCGGACAACTGAAAAGAATACCCGCAACATATGACAATGGGCTTACGCCGGACGTGGCGAACAATTTCTCGCTCAACGCGGCTACTATGGCTCCGGATACAGAACACTACAAGAAACAGTACGGGCTCGGGGACGAAAACTATACCTCTTTCACCCAGTTCCTTGACAAGTCCATCATATATGCGGCCAGGGTGCTGAAAGAGGTTGGTTATAAGCCGGATGTGATTATAGCTCCGCCTTCCAGCTCAAAATACAACAAATACTACTGCACAAACCTTTCCAGGAAGCTCGGAATACCATACATTGACAACTTCTATGAGAGGAACGTGACGGAGGTGCGATGTGATGAAGAGGGCATGAGGAACGCCGGAATGACGGAGAGCAACATATTCGCGTTCAAGACGAAGGTGAAAAGCGAGGTTGCGGCTGAAATATCACTCATTGTGGCCGAGCCGATGGTGAAACTTGTAAACACCCATCCCGAGCAATTCTCCAACATCAGGAAAGGCCGTGGCGTGAATTATGACCTTTCCGCAATCAGGACCGTATTGTGCCAGATGTCAGCGAACGCGCTCGTACAGAATCTTGGGGCTGGAAATACCGACTACCTTTACAAACAGATATGCTTCAAACTGGCAAACAAGGACTTCGGCGGCGGAACAATTAAAAATCCGGAAATTGAAAGGCAGATTAACGATATTGTCCATTCAAGGTCCATCATGAGGGAATATCAAGCCGCGTTGTCGGAGATGCACAGGCTCATCATTGCCTATGAAGATAAGTTGATGACCGAAACGGGTGTAAAACTGAACGTCGCCAGCAAGAAATTCAAGGTAACGGATTTTGACAAACGGGAGAGAAAATTCCTGTCCAACGTATATGTCGTGGCCAGCAAGAACCTAAACAAGAACGGTGAGTTGTTCAACAGGCTGTCCAATTCAAACTTCCTTATCTTTGACGAGGATATGAATAGCGGGGCGACGTTGAAACTTTCCATTGACGCGTTGCTGGACAAGATACCGGGACACAATTCGGACCAGATTAAATGCCTTGTGAACTGTTACTCATCAGGCGGAAGATAAAAATAAGAATTGATAAAAAACTAAAATAAATGAAAAGAATAGTAAAGCTTAGTGAAAGCAGCTTGAGAAGAATCATATCAGAGTCTGTTAAAAATGTACTAAACGAACAAGGCACGCCGGAAACGTTGATAGAAGAACTGCAAGGTATCTTGGAATGTTTAAATTCTGCATACCAGGACCTCAATGAAAATTTTCCGGATTTCGAAATGAGTAATGCCCAAAACGACCTTAATTTTGCCGCTGACCGAATTGAGACCTTAATAAGATGGACTAACGAGGGCCAAGAAGGCGCGGTAAACTTTAGTCTTGGCGACGATTACGGCGGATATGGGTATAATGGCAATTACGATTAACATATTTATCCCAGGAACCTTTACGGAACCTGGGATAATATTTTATCAGAACGCGAATGTCACCTTTGTTTCATTCGGGTCAAGGTCAAACAATGTCTCAACAGCATATACAAGCGTCTTCACTTCAGTGAATGACGGCTTTTTGCCGAAATCCACCACGATTGAAGAGTTTTTGCCATCAAACATTGACGAGCAGCATTTAATGCCCTTATCGTGCTCCAGATTTCCAAGGAATATATTCCTGTAGTTTATCCATGCGTTTGGCCCGGACATCTCCGCGAATGTCCTCTCAAAATCGCTGAGCGCCATTTGCTTGTCTTGCGTCCGCCCCGTGTTCTCACCGCCCGCCTCGTTGTTTACCTTGCGCGCGATGTATGAGGCGTACTGGTCATAAACCGTGTCGCCTGCCTGGCACAGTATTTTCGCTGACGGGGTGACCACTTTCTCAATTTGCGAAAACCTGTATTCCTCATAGTCTCGCGCGGTCATAAGCTCAACCGCGCGCTTGAAGGTGAGCGTGATATCCTGCGGGCCCTCCTGCGTCACCGTGATTTCCTGCCGGTCGTCCTTGTACCTCCCCATCACAGGCTCACCCAACTTGGCCAGGGCGTCAAGGATTTCCGGCTTCGTGTTCACCATTGTCTTAAAGGAGGTCACCGCGTCCCATATGTTGTTGTTCCTGTAGTTTTGCATGTCTTTTTGCACTTTCTCCTCCTGGCTCAAGAAAAAATCGTCATTGAACTTTTTGCCGGTGGTGTCACAATTGACGAAGTTGAATATCTGCTTGGAGAACGCTTCCTTCGCATATGTCGTCCCGTTAATACCCTTGATACAAATGTCATCATAGCCGGTTTGCAGCTCATAGACGGTGCAGTATCCATACTTTTTGATATATGACATTATTTTAAGATACGCCGAGAAGACACGGCTCTTTTCAATGTGCGGAAGTATGCCCCCGGTAAGTGCCGATACGGAGCAAGCATATGGCACCGCTGCTTCAACTGACGTGCTGATATGGATAATCATTTCCTTAGTGTCTTGTAGTGAGGGTCTTGTAATGATGTAGAATGACGGGTTTGTCATTTCGGCTTCCTTCTTGAAATAGAGCCTCGGGAGCGTCACGTTGTAGTCGTTCTTGTTGATGGCAAACGTGCCGATTAACCTCACGTTGTCGTAATCGGTTAATCGCCATCTTTCTGAGTCTGTGTAAGTTGAATCGTAGAATTGCTCGGTTTCCTCTACGAGCTGTTTGACATCGGGATAGTACATGTCAAACGTGCGGGAGAGCCCCGCATAGTCTTGTTTTTGCATAATTGCTTGATATTTTGTTTGTTATGTGTTAGGTGCCCGTCTTCATATTGCTTATAGGATATCCAGTGCAGGCGGTGTGGATACCTGTCGTTTTATATAAATATAGTGATTATCAGTAAAATAGTCAAATAGAAAACCCGACCTTTATGGGGGTCGGGTTGGATTCTATTGGAAAAATGATTCGTCAAACAACGTAAGCTGAACACACGGGTCCGCCTTAAACCACATCGGGTATTTCGTGTCGCATTCGGTCCGTTCCTCCTTGAAAGAAATGTATCCTGTTCTCTGTTTCCCAATCGCTGGCCACTTGTTGTAATCAAATTTAAGCGAATCGTGCCACTGAATCCTGTTCTTGATGATGTTCCTGACCTTGTAATCCAGCTCCGGTGTTGTCTTGACCTTTGGGTATCTGGAAACCGTCAGCGCGTAGAGACGTTCCCTGCACTCCTCAACGTTGTCAGCCATGAGCTCCACCCCGTATATGGACTTGAGCGCCTCAATCGCGTCATCCACGTTCTTGCTGTTGTCAAGCTTCCGGTCAAGGATTTCAACAAGGAAGTTGCCGTTACCGGCGGAGTAGTCAATGAACGTCTTTTTCATGTCCTTGAACGCCTCCAGTGGGTATTGGTCAAGCATGGAGTTGACGACACCTATCGGGGTGAAATCCTCTTGGGTGTCGTCGTGTCTCTCCACTCTCTTTTTTGTCTTGTCCTTCTCTAACATCTTGAATTACAGATTGTTGATAAAGTTATTCACTTCCTCATCGGAGACGGAATCGGGACCGCACATGTAACGCTTGAACCAAGGGCTGTTACGCTCGTACTTCTTGATGGTACGGTCAATGAGGGCGATTTCCTCGTCGGTGAATCCGAACAGCTTGTTGATTTCCTCATCGGTGTACTGCTTGTCAACCAACCAAGGTAACCAACCAGTGACAACATTCTGTTGATGGAACGTCATGGTCAAGTTTATGAAAAGTGGAAGCTTGTTATTAAACACAAAATGTTTCCAATTCTCCAATTCTTCTTTTGTTCCGTAAAGGTTGTCGGCGATGTTATCGGTCAGGTGTTTACCCTTATCATACGAACATAGCGGCTTTGGCTCAATTGAATTCTGATAATAATGGTATGCAACGGAAGTGAACGGGGTGCAAAATTTTCCGAATGCGGTTTCTTTCCAAAGCGATTCATTATCATAATTACATCCAACCCTTTCGGTAGTCGCAGCGCATAAAGAGCCGCCAGCACCTCCGACAGTTTTACCGTATTTAGTGTACCAAAAATCTCCACCCATACTTTTTTGCGTTGTGTGGGATTTCATCATATCACCAAAATTATGAACTTTTTCAAGAATGGACCAAATAGTAAAATAGTCTCCAACTAAGTTACAATCATATAAAGACTTAACAAATCTTTTTTCTCCGCAACAAATAAGTTCAATCTTATCATAAGTCCTTGACATGTCAATAACGACTGTGGCGAACGGTACGTGCTGTGTGGTGCCGAAGTCTTTGTTACGGTTTTCAATCACAACACTTTCAACATGCCCTTCAATCTTATCTTTGATTGGGTTACTTCTCTTTGCAGTAGCACCATCTTTTCTCACATTGATAAGCCAGGTCGCAGGCTCAATGATAACCATCCTGCCTTTTTTGGTAAGCAGGTCAAGTCCTTTCTCAAGGAAGTCAAGGTGAAGGCTTCCGTTATAAGGGGGGTTCTGGATGATATAGTCAAATTTCATGTCGTCGTATTCGTTAAGATTCTTTATGTATTCCTCGTCTTCTTGGGTGTTAAGAATGCGGATGTTGTTCCACGAGATAGGAAGTGCATTTCTCAGGTACAGTGCATCCCTCTTGGTTGGACAGAAGGCATACAGTCTGGAAAGCGCCTCTTCCTCACTCAATCCGGCTTCCAGCATTTCCTTAAATGAAGCAAGAAGAAGATTCGGGTCTTTACAATAAATATCAACTACTTTATCATACATAATATACAAAAAATTGTTGGTTAATACTATATCCTATATTACAAAAACCGTGCCAAACTTATTTCTTTGAGTGAAAAAGTGCATGAGCCATAGAATCGGCAAGGTAGGACGGCATTCCGATTTCACTGGAGTCTGGGCGATAGAACCAGGAGCCAATGAACGCATCACGGTGCTTTCTGTATTCGTCAAAGCTTTCCTCAGCTTTAATGCGGTCAAGTTCCGCCTCCTCAGCATTCATTCGGACAACCATATGGTCAAGGGACTTCTTGTTGAAGTAACCATTATCCCAGGCCCAACGGAAAAGGTTCGGGTCGTTCTTGGTTGTGCTGATAAAGACCTCCTCGTCAAGATTATCAAAGACATCAGCCATTGTAAGTTCCTTTGTATCAGTAAGATAAATATACTCCGGAAGACGCTTCAACATTTCCTGGCAGTTCTCAATGAGCTTTTTGCGCATCTTTTCCTCCTCGGACTTGAACTCCTTACTAGAACCGTTTCTGGCGCCTCTATCGGTAGGCTTGAACGACTTTCCTCCGTCAACTCCGCCGTCAGTTACCTGTACGCCCTTATCATCCTTTTTCCCTTTGGAGTCGGAAGACATGAACTTAGGGAGATTGATGGTGTCCTCAGTGTCCCATTTGTAGGAAAGGCTGCACTTACCAGCATACTTGTCGTAGCCCTTGAAATAGAGCTTGTTAGCATCAAAAATCTCAGCAAGGGTAGGCTCGTTCTCAATGAGTTCCCAGTTGTTGCCGTGACGGAAAAGTGGCATGCAGTCAAAAAGTTCACGGATAATCTCCGAAGGACTCACATGCTTGGTACCGTACATCCGGCTGTAGGCGTACTCGTGGACAACAGCAAGAAACCGCTGAGGGCAGAAGTCAAAGACATAGCACTCGGTCTTACCAGGTTTGGGGGTCTGCGCACGATAGAGAGCCTGGATATAGCGTACGATAGAGGTAGAATCGTCCATCATGAATACACCATTCCAATCCGCGATGCTGACACCGGCAAGGAAACGGACACAGGTGAGGGTGATGGTCTTCTTGCGGTAACCGTTCTTCGCAATCTTCATCTTGGCCTTGATTTCATCGGCGGACTTGATGCCATTGGAACCGGCACCGTTGATAACAAGGTACTCGTCCCCGTAACGCTCCTCAATGCGCTTGGCCACAGCGTTAATAGCCTTGACATCGTACGGCATAACCCACAGTGAATCCTCAATCTTGTACCGATAGTAAGGGGAGTTGGCGATTGCCTTCGGATTTCCGTCACGACCGAGAACCATGTCAAGCGTATTGTCAACCCATGCCTGATGGATGAACTCACCCTTGTTGTTGACTGCCCACATCTTGCGGAACTTGAAATACTCCTCCTCGGCGTAATATTCCTTCGCCCAATTCACGACACTCTCGTTCATGTCGTAGGTGACGAGGTTGATTCTCGGCATTTGAACATCCGGGTCGTTACACTCTTCAACATAGTCATAATTGAACGTGTTCTCATCGTTGAATCTCGGGTCTCCATTGTAACGCATGGCGGTTCCGGATACGTAAATCTGGTTCTTGATTCCGAGAGCTTCCATAACTCGCTGGAAAAGTTCCGTGTTGGCTCCGTGATGCGCCTCATCAACAACTGCAGCATCAAAACCACACTGCTTGAGGGTTTCAACGTTCTTCATGAGATTGTTGAGGTAATCGCGTTCTTCGGCCTCATTGAACTCTTCCTCGCCGTTATCGGACTTGCCGTACTTGTGCTCGGCAAGCTGCGCGGAACAGGAAACAAGGGTCTTCTCGGAATCGCCAAGCTTGTCAAGAACATCTCTGTTGTCCTTGAAGTTGAGATACTGCCACTTGGTGAATGCGATATGTTCCTCAATGTCATCCTTCATGGAATCAAAGACGAACGGAAGATAGGACATGACAAGGACCCTCTTGAATCCGAGGTTTTCAAAAGAACGGAGAAGGGTATGGTTTTTGCCGAAACGGGGCTTGGCAGCAAGAAGGAAATAGCTGATGCCTTCGCTGCAATTATTGTTGAAATAATCGGTAATCTTGCCTATGGCTTTGCTCTGTGCGGTTCTCGGAAGGTAGTTCTTGGAACGCTTCACACCATAGTCAAGCTCGTTGATGGCACGCTGGATGTCGTCAAAGGCACGCTTACGGGTGTCTTCAACGCTCTCACCGTCAACAAGCGGAATAAAAAGCCACTCGTTCTGGGTCCTGGAAAGAACGTCGTCAGCCGGAATGTCAGCTTCCTTGCACTGGATATATCCAAAATGGTCAATGAGGCACTTTCTGACTTCGTGGTCGGTATGCTTCACACCCTCCCACACGGACTTGATTTCGCCGTACTGGAAAAGGAACCGCCAATTAGAAGACTGAGACGCAGTCGACTGCTCCTTGATTCGTTCAACCGCTTCACGCTCAGCGTTAGTTTCACCGACTTTAACCTTCAGCATCTTCTGGAGGTTGTTTTCGCACTTTTCGTTTTCCCGTGCATTCTTGGCAAGGTTGATGACATCGTCGCTAACGTAGGCGTAAATCTTTCTTTCTTCTACCATAAATTTTCTGTCTTTAAATTTTCTATATTACTATATGCAAATACTGTGCCAAACTTTAAAATCGTGTGAAATATTATAAAAAATTCAGCACGGTATTCATAGTATTTATACTACAAAAACCGTGCCAAACTTAGTACAAATCCTCACTGTACATCATATTGTATCTCCCGCACATTCTTCCGGTCCTGTGCTGGGGCTCACCCTCCATGAGCTCCCTGTCGCCAATCGCGTCGTTTTCAAGTCTCTCAGGGTCCCTAAACGCCCGCTTCTCGTCAACCTGCCCGGCCTCATAGGCGATTTTCATTCCCTGCCACCTGTCAACGAACCTTCCCTCACTGGTAAGGAACCCGTCAACATAGTCGTAATATTCCAACGTGTCCTCGTACTTTGTTATCATCGGGGTCTCATTCTTTCTCTCGGCGAGTTTCTTGGCGTTCCATAACGGGTTCGTGGACCTGACGTTGATGCAGTTCCCGTGCCGCCACTGACCTATAACCACCCCGGTGTCAATGTTCTGTGCGATAAGTCCTCTGGGTGCCTCCGTTCCGTCGCGGTACCAAACTGCCGCACATAAAATATACTCTTTCTTCACCTCTTCAAGCGTATCCGGGTCAATCTCAATCATTTCCGGCTCGGTAGACATCCACCAGTCAGCGAATTTCGCCCTAATCAAATAGTGCTTGAGGTGTTCCTTGTCAAACTCGTCCGCATCTTCCTTGCTTGCGAACATGCACGGTACGACATCATAATAAGAAAAATATGTGCCCCTGGTGTTTTTCTTGACGTAACCCGGCACCTCGCTCTCCTTGTCCGTGCCGTATCTCTCCTTCCAACCGACGGGAAGCGCGATATATTCTCTTTTCCTGAACATAGTTAAAACATATTATAGTTGTCCCATCTCTGTCGGCTTCCTCCAGTCATCAGCGTGGTCATACTCATATTGCCATCCGGCGTCGCTAACCCTCTTCTCCAGCTCCTTGATTTTGCCGGTCTGCATCTCCAACGCCTTCCTGATGGCATCCTCAACGTCACCCCTTGAATAAAGGTCAGGGTACTCGGTGGGGGTCAGGTCGCCCATAATCTTTTTGATGATGTCCTCTG
>Ga0256405_10003836_pt1 | contig 30070 bp, 24 predicted proteins | sample RumenRJG_02DNA_FD_189096 | JGI IMG/M metagenome (GOLD analysis project Ga0256405, IMG submission 189096) | Bovine rumen microbial communities from Lethbridge, Alberta, Canada - RJG_02 | ecosystem: Host-associated > Mammals > Digestive system > Stomach > Rumen | place: Canada: Alberta...
TGGACTCCGGAAGTAATTGCTGTAACAGGTAATGCAACATATACTGCAACGTACACTTCGGCATTGCGCAAGTATACTGTGACGTTCCTTGACGAGAATGGTTCTACCTTGTCATCTCAGCAATGGAACTATGGTGCAACACCGACATGCGATGAGCCTATCAAACCTGCGACAGCACAGTATACCTACACCTTCGCAGGTTGGAATAAGGAAGTAGTTGCTGTAACAGGCAATGCAACCTATACTGCCACTTACACATCAGAATTGCGCAAGTATACTGTTACATTCCTTGATGAAGATGGTTCTACCTTGTCTTCTCAGCAATGGAACTATGGTGCAACACCGACATGTGATGAGCCCATCAAACCTGCGACAGCACAGTATACATATACTTTCGCAGGATGGACTCCGAAAGTAGTTGCTGTAACTGGTAATGCGACCTATACAGCAACATACACTTCTGCATTACGCAAGTATACTGTTACGTTCCTTGACGAAGATGGTTCTACCTTGTCTTCTCAGCAATGGAACTATGGTGCGACACCGACATGTGATGAGCCCATCAAACCTGCGACAGCACAGTATACATATACTTTCGTCGGCTGGACTCCGGAAGTAATTGCTGTAACAGGTAATGCAACATATACTGCAACGTACACTTCGGCATTGCGCAAGTATACTGTGACGTTCCTTGACGAGAATAACAATATTTTGTGCGAGGAAGAGTGGGAAGTCGGTTCTATTCCTTCTTGCGTAGAACCTACGAAGCCCGCTGATGGAGAACACACCTACATTTTTGCAGGCTGGACGCCTGAAGTGGTAGCAGTCACCGGTGATGCCACTTATACTGCGACTTTCTCAGCGGAGTCAATTCACACTAATACTCCCGAAATTCAGGTTGAGTCTCAAGTAAAAAAGGTCGTACACAAAGGTAAAGTATTCATCATTGATGGCGATAATACATATACAATTATCGGACAGAAGGTGAAATAACTTTGCTTCACAGACTATTTGAAACGCGGCACAATTCGTGTCGCGTTTCTTTGTTATCAACCCGCGGTTTCCCTTTTTCTGTAATCTATGGGGCTCGAAAATTCGGCGGTACTATAATATAGAGGCGCATCTATAGAAATCTATCGTCCCGTATCTGTTTCGTAGGTCGCGCGTAAAGCGCCCCTCTTTTGAGGCTGCCTACCTTACCACTCATGACTGTTATAGTTTCATTCTTCCCTGTTGCTGATAATCATTGCATTACAAAGAAAATGCAATAAAAATGCAAAAAAGTTGCATTTCAGGTGATAGATTTTGCCTCTTTTTTGCCCTATATATGGAGGGGTATATGTAAGAGGATAGGTAGTTTATTGGTAGATGGTCCCGTGATGGTCGCATTTTTACTGGTATTTTGAAGGTGCCTACCTTACCGCTTCGTTACCACTCTGGTCTGTCACAGGTCTATTGAAAATAGATTCTTTTAAAAGTACTCGCGGACGGCGAATTCATACTGGTTCATAAAAATGTGTTTAAACGCATACAAAATGCCGGAATTGTAGTATCTCTCTATATGTGTCCATACCTCAATCGGCTCATTTATGGGCTCATTTTCTGCAAGGAACAGAATATATTGAGCCGCAAGTAATGTATTATAACCTATTTTTGAGCCGCAAAAGTACAACAAATATTTGGAACACACAAGGATTTGACAAAAAAAATGCAAAAAAGTTGCGTATGTGCAATTTTTGTAGTAATTTTGCGGCGGAAATAGAAATAGTATGCTATTCAAATACGACATACAGGAAGATTTGCAGAATACAGAAGGACTGAACGGAGACGAACAAGTACTGGTAATAACCGATACCCATACCCGCGCTCTGATTCGCCCGACCGACTATCCCACTCTGGTTCTGCGCGCCGGTGAAGCCCATAAGAATCTGCACAGCGTGGAAAAAATATGGGACTTTCTGCACACCCACGAAGCGACTCGCAAAAGTCTGCTGGTGTGCATAGGCGGTGGCACAGTGACCGATATGGGCGGTTTTGCAGCAGCCACCTACAAACGCGGTATGCGCTACATCAATGTTCCTACTACGCTGCTCGCGATGGTGGACGCCTCAACAGGCGGCAAGACAGGTTTTGACCACCACGGACTGAAAAACGAAATAGGCTGTTTCTATCCTCCCTTTGCCACCCGCATCCATAGCGAGTTTCTGCAAACCCTGCCGCCCGAAGAGTTCCTGTCCGGCTATGCCGAGATGGTGAAACACGCCCTGATAGGCAGTGCCAATGAATACAAACATCTGCTGCGCTTTGACATCGAGGAATACCTTGCCTATCAGGCGCACCCACGCCGCGATTTTCTGCTGCCGGAAATGCACAACTACTCCGTAGAGTTAGCCGGACGTATTGAGGCATCAATAGAAATAAAAGCGAACATCGTAGCCCAAGACCCCCGCGAAAAAGGCATCCGCAAAGCATTGAACTTCGGTCACACGATTGGTCATGCGCTGGAAGCCGCCAGTTTCATGCGCGGCAAACAGCTGCGCCACGGCTACGCAGTGATGCAAGGGTTGGTGGGCGAACTGTACCTGAGTTGCGCCGTGGCCGGTCTGAACAAGAAAATACTACAACAAACAAGCCATCTGATGACTAGTGTCTACGGGCGCGTGGACTATGCCTGTGAAGATATGGACAGACTACTGCAACTGATGGCGCAAGACAAGAAAAACAACCGTGCCGGAGAAATCAATTTCACCCTGCTGCAGAAAGTGGGCGAACCCATCGTGGATCAGGTGGTAAACAAAGAACTGATACAAGAAGCCGTGGAATATGTATTCTCGTTATAAACTATGCAAACAACGATATTAGCCATAGAATCCAGTTGCGACGACACCTCATGTGCCGTGTTGCGTGACGGTCTGTTGCTGAGCAACGTCATTGCAGGTCAGAAAGTGCATGAAGAGTATGGCGGTGTCGTTCCCGAGCTGGCATCTCGCGCTCACATGCAGAACATTCTCCCCGTAGTGGATACCGCCCTCAAGCGTGCCGGCGTAAGCAGAGAAGAAGTGAGTGCCATTGCTTTCACGCGCGGTCCGGGCCTGCTGGGCAGCCTGTTGGTAGGCACCTCCTTTGCCAAAGGCATGGCACTGGCGTTGAACATTCCTCTGGTGGAAGTGAACCATCTGCAGGGTCATATCATGGCGCACTTTGTAGAGCCGTCCGAACAATACCGCATGACCGTTCCCACCCTGCAAGGCGTAGAGATACGCCATCCGGAGTATCCGTTCATGTGCCTGCTGGTAAGCGGCGGCAACTCACAGATTGTAAAGGTGGAGGCGTATGACAAGATGAGCATTGTCGGGCAAACGATTGACGATGCCGCAGGCGAAGCCTTTGACAAATGCGCCAAAGTGCTCGGACTTCCCTATCCGGGAGGTCCATGGATTGACAAACTTGCCAAAGAAGGCGACAAGAACAAATATCCTCTTGCCAAACCCAATATGCCGGGTTATGACTATTCATTCTCCGGCCTGAAGACCTCGTTCCTTTACACGCTTCGTGACATGATGAAAGCCGCAGGAGTGGAGAGTGTGGAGGAACTGTCCGCCCAAGTGCCGAAGTTGAAAGAAGACCTTTGTGCTTCGCTGCAAAGTACAATCATCGACATTCTTCTGAACAAGCTGAAGAAAGCCACGCGGGATGCCGGTATCCGTCGCATCGCGGTAGCAGGCGGTGTAAGTGCCAACAGCGCACTGCGTGCCGCCATGCAAGACCTTGGACGGCGTATGCAGTGGGATGTGTTTATTCCACCGTTCTCGTTCACAACCGACAATGCCGCCATGATTGCACAAGCCGGTTACTACAAATATCTGGCTCACGATTTCTGCCCTATTACCGCCACACCATATGCCAAGACGACGATTTGACATAACCCCCTATCGCAATGTGCTGCTGTTCGCCATAGCAATGGTGGCAGCCGATGTGGTGTGGAAACTGCTGATACACGGAGAAGAGCGCCTTGGCGGAACAGTGCTGCTGGCAGGACTGGATGTGACCGGTTTCTTTGATGCGCAATGCAAGTGGATAGCCGGTGCAGTGTACAGCATCATCAGCCTATTTGACCAAAGTATCCGTCTAGTACATGATGTCATACTCAGGTACGATAACGGAAACAGCACAAGCGTAGTGTGGAGTTGTACGCCCGTCAAACAAATGTTTATCTACACCTGCATCATGCTCGCAACTCCGCCATATCGCAGTTGGCACAAGTTATGGTTTGTCGGAGCGGGTTGGATAGTGCTGTACGGAGTGAATATTCTGCGGATAGCCATTGTGGCGGCGGTGATAAAAAATCACCCCGATTGGTTCGAGGTGACACATACTTACGTATTGAAATACGCGTTTTATGGCATACTTTTTGCATTATGGCTGCTTTGGGTGAGCCTGATGCAAAAGAAGTGATCCGGTCGGGATTCGAACCCGAGACCCACAGCTTAGAAGGCTGTTGCTCTATCCAACTGAGCTACCAGACCTCTCGCCAAAAGTTCTTTCGATATTTTGGGAGCCTCATTCACAGAAAGAGAGTGCAAAGGTAGTGCTTTTTTCTGACGTACACAAATAAAATACAAAAAAAAGTACAAAAAATTTGCATATTCTAAAAAAAAGCAGTACTTTTGCGGGCTAATTTGGAAAAGAAGCGTTATGCGACAACTAAAAATCACAAAATCCATCACTAATCGTGAGTCGGCCTCTCTGGACAAGTACCTTCAGGAAATAGGTCGGCAAGAGTTAATTACTGCGGATGAAGAAGTAGAATTGGCCGGTCGTATCCGTGCAGGCGGAAAAATGGGAGAAGCCGCAAAGGAACGACTGGTAAAGGCCAATCTACGATTCGTGGTATCCGTAGCAAAACAATACCAGAATCAAGGTCTCAGCCTTCCCGACCTTATCGATGAAGGCAATCTGGGACTGATCAAAGCCGCAGACAAATTTGATGAAACCCGTGGATTTAAATTCATCTCCTACGCAGTATGGTGGATTCGTCAATCCATTCTTCAGGCGCTTGCCGAGCAATCGCGCATTGTCCGCCTGCCTCTGAACCAAGTAGGTTCTATCAACAAGATTAACAAAGCCTTGCAGCGTTTTGAGCAAGAGCACGAACGTCGTCCATCGGTGGAGGAATTGGCCGAAGAAGTGGACATGCCAATCGACAAGATAGCCGACACATTGAAGATGTCCGGACGTCATGTGAGCGTGGATGCCCCCTTCGTAGAGGGTGAAGACAACTCACTGATAGACGTTCTTCCGAATGAGGATTCTCCTAATGCAGACAGGGGACTGATTAACGAGTCACGTTCGGTGGAAGTGCAGCGCGCATTGGCCACCCTTACGCCGCGAGAAGCAGACATTCTGCGCAAGTTCTTCGGTATTGGTATGTCGGAAAAGACTCTGGAAGAGATAGGTGAAGACCTTCATCTGACGCGCGAGCGTGTACGTCAAATCAAGGAAAAAGCCATCCGCAAACTGCAATGCGGAGGACGCAGCCGTATACTGAAAACCTACTTGGGCTAAACCATGCATCATAGAGGTTGCCTGTGCAACTTCTATGGTCTTTCCCTCGCGCGCGAGCGAGCCCGCACACACGAAACGACACAGAATATGATAGAATACATCAAAGGCATACTGACCGACCTGAATCCAACCTATGCGGTATTGGAAGCGGCAGGTGTCGGCTATGAAATAAACATAGCCCTGCAAACATACTCCGACCTCAACGACAAGAAACAAAAAGAGGTGCGACTCTATACGCAGGAAATCATCCGCGAAGATACGCACGATCTGTTCGGCTTTATGACCAAAGGCGAACGCGAACTCTTTGTTATGCTGATGACAGTCAGTGGCATAGGGGGCAATACCGCACGCATGATTATGTCGGCCTACACGGCAAGCGAAATCCGTCAGATTATTGCCACCGGCAATGCAAAAGCACTTAGCCAAGTGAAGGGTCTCGGTCCGAAAACAGCACAACGCATCATTGTGGATTTGAAAGACAAAGTGCTGAAAATCGACCTTGGTGAGGGTGCGCAAAGCGGAATGGAAAACTCAGATGTCCTGTTCCCCGAAGTGGAAAGCGAAGTGAAGACAGAAGCCGTCAGCGCCTTGTCAATGTTGGGATTTGCCGTCGCGGCAAGCGGCAAAGTGGTGGACAAGATACTGAAAGAGACACCACAGGCAAGCGTGGAACAAGTCATCAAACAAGCCCTCAAGATGCTGTAAGACTTGCGACGTTCCTCTTTCATACTATTTCTGCTGACGATACTGCTGACAACAGTATCTGCTCAAAATGTGCCTGAACGGGAACCGCAGAAAGCCCGTCAAGACTCGGTGCAACAGGCTGACACCATTGGAAAGATTGTGGCGGATGAACTACCCAATGCCACCAATGGCACAGAGACCGTAGTGGAATACCAACCGGAAACGGGCTACTATCTGGTGCGCACCAAAGCAGGTAATCTGGATATCACCACCCCACTCCTGATGAGTGAGGAAGAATACAAAGACTACGCCGAAAAGCAATTTATCCACAAGTACTGGCAAACCAAACTCAGTGAGGTAGAACACAATAACGAAAAGAAATTCGACATCACCGATATGAAATTCAATATCGGCCCTGCAGACAAAGTGTTCGGCCCCGGTGGCGTACAGCTCAAACTACAAGGAAATGCCGAATTGATGTTTGCATTCAAGCATCAGTTTGTAGATAACCCGTCACTTACCAAACAATCGAAAAACAACAATATCTTTGACTTTGACGAGAAACTGCAAGTGAGTGTAAACGGCAAAGTGGGTGAACGACTTAACTTCAACATGAGTTACAACACCGAAGCCAGTTTCAGTTTCGACCAACAGAACATAAAGATTGCCTATAAAGGGCAAGACGACGATATTATCCAATCGATAGAAGCCGGTAATGTGTCACTTGACCTGCCCTCCAATCTCATTCGTGGAAGTCAGGCGCTATTCGGAATGAAGACCAACCTGAAGTTCGGTCGCCTAAAGGTGCAAGCCGTTATCAGCCAACAAAACAGTAGCGCTCAAGAAGTGAAATCGGAAGGTGGCGCCCAATTGACGAAGTTTGAAGTGAAAGCCGACAACTACGATGAAAACCGCCACTTCTTCCTCAACTACTATTTCCGCGACCGCTTTGAACAAGCGACTTCCACATTACCATACATCACAAGCGGTGTGACAATCAACCGCATCGAAGTATGGGTTACCAACCGGAGAGGCACCTACGACCAGGCCCGCAACCTGACCGCCTTTGTGGATCTCGGAGAAAACAAGCGTGAACACTTGAATGACCCGACCCTGGCCATCCCCGCTCAAGAAACGGGCATGCCGAGCAATCAGTCCAATCGACTATACGAAAAACTGCTGGGAATGGGTAGCAGTATCCGTGACATCAGTCAAGTTGCCACCATCTTACAAGCCGAACCCAATTGGATTGGCGGGGAAGACTACGAAAAGATAGAATCCGCACGATTGCTATCCAGCGGAGAATACTCTCTGAATGCTGCCCTTGGTTTCATCTCGCTGAAGACCTCGCTGAATCAGGACGAAGTTCTGGCCGTTGCATACGAGTACACTTATGGGGGAAAGGTCTATCAAGTAGGTGAATTCTCCACCGATAAACTGACCGAGCAGCAACAAGGTGCAGCAGCTCCCGCGCTCATACTGAAGATGTTAAAGCCAAGCAACAATGCTCCGCATCATTATGTTGAGGCACGCGCCGGTGAACGATACGGCACTTGGGATCTGATGATGAAAAACATCTACAATCTCGGTGCGACAAGCATGTCAAGCGACAAGTTCGAACTCTATGTGATGTATCGCAACGACTCCATCGGCACAGAACTCCAATACCTGACCGAAGGACCCATCAAAGGCAAACAACTCCTACGCGTGATGAACGCCGACCGTTTGGACTCCCGAAACAATGCTGCTCCTGACGGACGATTCGACTACGTAGAAGGATATACAGCATTCAGCTCTACCGGACGCATCATGTTCCCTGTACTGGAGCCATTTGGTAGTCACCTGGCATCCCAATTAGGGAACGACCCTGCTTTGGTAAAAAAATACTGTTTCCAAGAACTATACGACTCCACACTGATCAATGCACAAGAGTTGAGCGAAAAAAACAAATTCACACTGCAAGGGCGCTACAAGGGCTCCAACAGCAGTGAGATACGCCTAAACGCAATGAATGTACCGCGCGGAAGCGTCAAAGTAACGGCGGGTGGTGCTACTCTGGTGGAGAATGTGGACTATACGGTGGATTATGCGATGGGTATTGTAACCATTATCAACCAATCCATCCTGGATGCAGGTACCGCAGTAAACGTCCAATTAGAAAACCAGTCTACGTTCTCCATGTTACGAAAAGGACTTTATGGGGCGCATCTGGAATATGAATTCAACAAAGACTTCTCTATTGGCGGAACCATCCTGTATATGCACGAAAAACCGCTTACCACAAAAGTGAATGCGGGTAGTGAGCCTCTGTCAAATACCATCTGGGGATTGAATCTCAACTATAAAACCGAAATGCACTGGTTGAGTAACGCACTGGATCAGATTCCATGGATTACAGCCACTCAACCCAGTACCTTCCAAATAGGAGCAGAATTCGCACACCTAATCCCTGGACACACCAAAGATGTCGGTTCCGCAGGAACAGCTTACATCGACGACTTCGAATCCACCACATCGTCCATCGATGTACACTACCCGTCAAGTTGGTTCCTCGCTTCTACTCCGGCACATCCTGCAGAGGGAGGTGTCGGTACATTCTACGAAGATGCGCTATTAAGCAACAACACAGAATATAACCGCCATCGCGCTCACTTGGCATGGTATGCCGTTGACCCAATCTTCGGCTACCCGCAGACCAACACTCCCAGTCACATCAAGAATGACCCGAATGCGATGTCCGACCATCGAACACGTATCATATACGAACAGGAACTCTATCCCAATAAAGAAGTGTTGGCAAGCGAAGATACACGAATGAATGTGCTTAACCTAAGCTTCTATCCGTCAGAACGAGGACAATATAACATTGATACAACCCGCATTACACCGGAGGGACGATTGGCAGAACCGGAAAAGAACTGGGGCGGTATCATGCGTGCCATCGATAATACCGACTTTGAACGAGCAAATATTGAATACATTCAGTTCTGGCTGATGGATCCCAGTCTGACCAACAGTAGTAATGGAGAATTCCAAGGAGGAGATTTATACATCAATCTGGGTGATGTAAGTGAAGACATCCTGCGCGACGGCAAGAAAGCCTTTGAACACGGCTTACCGTTGAATGACATGGATAAATCCACATTAGACTCCACCCTATGGGGCTATGTACCACGAACCACAAGTACCACCATTGCATTCTCTAATGAAAGTGGTGCCCGCGCAAAGCAAGATGTGGGATTAAACGGTCTGAGTACCCAACAAGAATACACCTATACTTACAATGGAAAGCGGCCTTATGGAGACTATGTCGATTTCCTACGCCGACACGTAGCACCGGATACTCTGCGCAAATGGGAAGATGATCCGTTTTCTCCGCTAAACACGCCTTCTGGAGACCGGTATCACTACTATCGTGGTAGCGATTACGATCAACAGGAAACCCCTGTTCTTCTGCGGTATAAATACATCAACGGAACCAACGGAAACTCTCCTTCCAGTAGTGAAAATGCCAACTACGGAACAGCCTATACACTGACACCGGATATCGAAGATATCAATCGCGACAACACACTGAACGAGAATGAACGCTACTATGAATACCACATCTCGCTCCATCCGGACATGATGCATGTTGGAATGCAACATATCGCGGAAGAGATGGAAACCGACGTAACGCTCAAAAATGGAGAAGTGGCCAAGGTGAAATGGTATCAGTTCAAGATTCCCATCAAGGGTGATGATGTTCGCAATATCGGTAATATACGCAACTATAAGTCCATCCGCTTTATGCGTATGTATCTGACCGGCTGCAAACAGGAGACACATCTGCGTTTCGGCACGCTGGAACTCGTTCGTGGAGATTGGCGCAACTATTCAAAAGGACTATACGAAAACATCAGTACAGGTCAGCATAACACCACCAATCCTAATAGTCAGTCTTTGTTGGATGTACAATCTATCAGCATTGAGGAAAACAATGCCCGTCAGCCGATTAACTATATCCTTCCCCCCGGAATCTCCCGTCAGACAGATCCGGGACAAGCCCAACTGATTGCACAGAACGAACAAGCTTTGGTATTGCGTGTCAATAATCTGGAGTATAATGATGCATTGGCAGTGTATAAGAACACACTCTTCGACATGCGTAACTACAAACGGCTGATGATGTTCGTTCACGCAGAAGCCGCAGCAGCAGACCCCGATGCAGAGAAGATTGAAGATAACGACCTCAGTTGCTTCATCCGACTTGGATCGGACTTGAAAAACAACTACTATGAATATGAGATTCCTTTGAAACTTACTCCTTTCGGCACGTACAATAACGACAATGACCGTGACCGACAGATTGTATGGCCGGTACAGAACCGTTTCGATTTCCCGTTCTCGGCACTGACATCCGCCAAGACCGCACGCAACAAAGCTAAACGTGGCGGGAGCCAAAGTGTCAGCAATGTAACACCGTACGTCATCTACGAAGGAGAAAACAAAATCACCGTATTGGGCAATCCCTCATTGGCAGAAGTGGAAGTGATAATGATTGGTGTCCGAAACCGCAAAAATACCAAGTCGGGAGGGGTAAACGGTGAAGTATGGGTAAACGAACTCCGCATGTCCGGCTTTAACGAAGAAGGAGGCGTAGCAGCAACAGGAAATATTGCTCTCGGTATAAGCGATATTGCCCAATTGAATGTAAGCGGAAAACTGGAGACGGCAGGCTATGGCAGTATTGACAGCAATGTGCAAACCCGCAATATGGAAAACACCTATCAGGTGAATGTGAGTGCTGCATTAGAGGCAGGACGTTTGCTTCCGGAAAAAGCAAAACTGAAGATTCCTTTGTATGTCAGTTACACACATGATCTGGCAACTCCCAAATACGATCCCGTGGATCAGGATATTACACTGAAAGAGACATTGGAAACTTTTGATTCCAAACACGAAAAAGACTCCGTAAAAGCCATTGCTAATACAGTGAAGGATGCTATTAATTTCAGTGTTACAAACCTAAAAGTGGATATTCACTCCAAGAAAAAGAACATGTTTTATGACCCCGCTAACTTCTCTATATCGGCATCTTACAACCGACAAACTGAATCATCACCGGAGTTAGAAAAGGATATGAATACGGATCATAAAGGGTCGTTCAATTATGCTTATAGTTTCAATCCGCAACCATGGGAACCGTTCAAAAAGTTTGATAAAGTGAAGAATGTCAAACTGCTCAGTGAGTTCAACCTTTACTACCTGCCACAATCTTGGGCATTCAACACCAACATGCACCGCACTTTTTCGATGCTCAATATGCGTGACTTCAATAGTGCAGACCTCGGAGAAAGTGCAGGCGAAAAAATGCTCCCGTCATTCTCCAAAGACTTCACATGGGATCGTAATTTCGATTTCAAGTTCGACCTGACAAAGAATCTCAAGTTCACGTTCCATACAGCAATGAACTCCACCGTATATGAAGGTTACTACACGCCGGAAATCATCCGGGACTACGCATTTGAAAATGCGAGTTACGAGGCTTGGCGTGATACCATACGCCGAAGCATGCGTACGTGGGGAACGCCCTATACGTATCAACAAGTGTTCACCGCCACATGGAATGTTCCTTTCAACCGCATTCCCTATTTGGACTGCCTGACCGGTAATGCCTCCTATAACGGCACTTACACATGGAATCGTACTGCAGGAACCAACAGCACACAAAATCTCGGCAACACCATCGGTAGCACACGTGCCATGCAAGCGGACGGACAATTGAATTTGGAGACTCTCTATGGTAAGAGCAACTATTGGAAACAACTGAACCAACGTATGTCAGGCCGCAACCGAAATCGTTCATTCCGCCCCAAGAACTATACACAAGTTCTCTCTTTGGAAGCAGGAGTACCTGTTGAAATCAACCATCGCCTAAATACTACCGCTTTGCAGATTAGTGTTGTAGATTCCACAGGAAAGAAAATTCCTGTACATTATAAGGCAAAAGACAACACCAGTGGTACTTTGACGAGTAAGGTATCCATAACGAATGCCACACTTACTATGTCCACCCGCAATCCCAATGAGCGAACCGCTGCTGAAATAACTATGGACTTGGCAGCATATTTCGGCACAATGATTCGCCGAGTACAGGTGACATACCGTCATACATATTCGCTCACAGTGCCCGGATTTAATCCTCAAATCGGGTTCTTCGGACAAAAACGTGTGGATAATTTTTATGCCCCCGGATGGGATTTTGCTTTCGGGTTCTTCCCCGATAATTACGTAGAGAAAGCCAAAGACCGTCATTGGCTGGCACTCTCGTCAGAAGTAGCACAGCCAGCAGGTATGGCAACGACTTCCGATTTCGATATAAAGATTACTCTTGAACCATTCCCCGGCTTCAAAATCCAAGTCAATGGGAAACGGTATGAAGCTCATTCCCAGTCTCTACTCTATAGCAATATAGCAGGAGAAGATTATGCATTACAGCGTAATGCCACCGGCTCGTTTAATATCACCCAAGTTGCCATTGCCACTGCTTTTGACAAAGTAAAAGGAGCGTCTTCCAACTACTCCAGTAAGACATTTGATAAATTCCTTGAGAACAGGGCAATTATGGCAGAACGCGTGCAACAACGGTATAACGGTGTTGTATATCCATCGGGAAGTTCCTTTATTCCGGACAGCCTTGTCGGCAAACCTTATAATCGAAAGTACGGAACCATCAGTGAGAACTCTGCCGATGTACTTGTGCCGACATTCTTGGCGACATACACCGGCGGCAATGTTATGAAAGCCAAATTCTCACCGTTCTTAGGCTTCTTGCATACATTGCCTAACTGGAGTGTTTCGTTTGATGGATTGGGCAGGTTGCCGTGGATGCGCGACCACTTCCGCTCCATCGTTTTAACACATGCCTATGTCTGCAAATACACCATAGGCTCATATAGTACTTTCTCTACTTGGACCAACGCGGGAGGGAAAGACAATACTATCGGATTCACAAGAGATGTAACCACAGAGATGCCTATTCCATCTTCCAGTTATGACATCTCATCGGTCAACATACAGGAATCTTTCTCCCCACTCATTGGCCTTAACATGACAATGAAAAACTCACTTAGTCTCAAAACGGAATACCGTAAACAACGAAACATAGCCCTTAATATCACTTCCGTTCAACTCACCGAAGCATATACGGATGAAATCGTCGTCGGAGCAGGATACACGGTCAAAGACTTACATTTCGTTGCTAAATCCAAGGATGGAGGACAGCGCAAAGTTAGCAATGACCTCAAACTGAATGTTGATTTCAGTTACAAAAACGTGATGACACTATTGCGTAAAGTGAACGAAAACATTACCCAAGCGTCGTCCGGGAACAAGGTCTTTGGCATAAAACTAAGCGCAGACTATGTGGTTTCTCAGAAAGTGAATATACAACTTTTCTATGACCATGAGGGTACGACACCACTCATTTCCACCTCCTACCCCATCAAGTCTGATAATGTAGGTATAATTATAAAACTCATGTTAACCCGTTAATGCTATGTTGCTCAATTATATTTTTATAGCCCTTATCCTCCTTGCGGTAATAGCAGGATTGATACAATGTTTCCTCACCGGTGATACATCTATATTCTCTGATATTCTCAATTCCACATTCTCTAATGCCAAAACCGGATTCGAAATTTCAATTGGTCTAACGGGCGTTCTTTCCCTTTGGATGGGAATTATGAAGATCGGAGAAAGGGGTGGTGTCGTAAGCGGAATGTCCCGTGTTGTCAGCCCATTCTTCACACGTCTCTTTCCTGAATTACCCAAAGGACATCCTGCTTTCGGATCTATGCTAATGAATCTTTCTGCCACAATGCTCGGCATTGATAATGCAGCCACCCCCCTTGGTCTGCAAGCTATGCGCGAAATGCAAGAGACCAATCCGAACAAAGAGAAAGCCAGCAATGCGATGATTATGTTCATGGTACTCGTTACCAGCGGCCTGACCCTGGTACCAGTTTCCATCATGACATATCGTGCTCAATTAGGTGCCGCCAATCCCGCTGATGTATTTCTGCCTATCCTATTGGCAACCTATTTTGCAGCCATGGCAGGTATTATCAGTGTATCCATTGCACAGAAGATTCGCTTATGGGACCCTGTTATCTTGTCCACTCTGGGGGGAATAACAGCGTTTGTGGGACTCATTATATGGGCAGCACTCTCGTTTCCCCAAGAAGCGGTCAGTCGCTGGTCGGCATTTGCAGCAGCAGCTTTGCTTTTAGGTGTCATCTGCTGGTTCGTAATAAGTGGTATGGTTCGCAAGATCAATGTATATGAGGCATTTATTGAGGGAGCCAAAGATGGTTTCACAACGGCAATTGGTATCATCCCTTATCTAATTGCCATCTTAGTGGCAGTCGGTATGTTTCGTGCTAGCGGTTGCATGCAATGGTTGGTGGATGGTATCGGTTGGATAGCAAGTGCCTGCGGTCTGAACACGGATTTCGTTCCTGCCCTTCCGACAGCACTGATGCGTCCATTAAGCGGTAGTGGTGCACGTGGTCTAATGGTAGATGCTATGATGCAATACGGAGCAGATAGTTTTGTCGGTCGTCTTGTCAGTATCGTTCAAGGATCCACTGACACAACATTCTATATCCTTGCAGTGTATTTTGGCAGTGTACATATCCGTGACACCCGCTACGCGGTTGCTTGTGCACTGATTGCTGATTTCTTTGGTATTCTGGCTGCCATCCTTTTAGGTTACCTTTTCTTCCACTAAACTCTCATGATTGTTTTCCATACAGAAAATACAGACTTACCTCCTTTTATTGACAGAGAAAGAGTCAAACTAACCCAATGGATTTCCGCGGTTGCAGCTCACTATGGTTTCGGTATAGGAGAGATTCATTATATTTTGTGTAACGATGAGCGCATATTGGAGGTAAACCGCCAATTTCTGCAACATGATTATTATACAGATGTCATTACGTTTGACTACAGCACCGCATCCCGTATTACCGGCGATATTTATATTTCTATAGATACCGTTCAAAGCAATGCCAAAGAAACAGGATGTTCGTTTGAGCAAGAGTTGTGCCGTATCCTTATCCATGGCGTACTGCATCTTACAGGGCAAGCCGATAAGACTCCTGAAACGAAAGCAGTGATGACCCAAAAAGAAGATTATGCACTTTCTTTACTTTCCTAAAGACAAGGCAAATTCTTCTGCCTCCTGCAAACAGTCAATCTTTCCCACATCCATCATGTGATAGTCTTGCGGCACATAAGCATGCAGCCGAAGCGTTTGGCATTGAGAAAGATAGAAATCAATCATAGAAAACACCGTATCCGGCATGTCACGCAGTCGCTGAAGAGCCTCTGTTGAGAGAATCTGCATACCAGAAAAAGCAAGGTGACGACCGTCCTGCAACCTGATTTCTCCTGTCTTCAGATTGGTCCAACCACATAAACAGCCATCCTCTCCAAAGCATAAGTAACGTTGGGTCGTCCGAGGGCTTACCACCAACAAACTCTCACCTATCGTTTCGTATTGACGAATAAGGGCATGTACATCTATATTGCTCAAAATATCCACATTGCAAGCCAACACAGGTTCCCTGCCATCGCCAAGCAATGCCAATGCATTCTTCAAACCTCCTCCTGTGTCCAGCAAATGTTTCCGTTCGTCGGAAATCTTCACACGACATCCCTGCGGACAATGTTCGGAAATATATTCTATAATCTGTTCCGGCAGATGATGAACATTCACTACTATATCCCGAATACCTGCGTCCATCAATTTCTCCAATTGCCAACGCAGTAAAGGCTTCCCTGCCAAAGGTACCAAAGCCTTCGGCATCCGGTCCGTCAACGGTTTAAGGCGCGTACCCAAACCGGCAGTAAAAATCATTGCTTTCATTGTGTACCCCCTTCTTTTTCGGATACATTCCTCGCCGGCAATTCTCGCTCCATATCTTGTTCGCGGTGAATCAATTGTACCTCTACACCATATTTCTCATTCAAGTGTACTGCCATTTTCTCGGCCGCATACACCGATCGGTGTTGCCCTCCGGTACAGCCAAAGCAAACCATCAAATTCCGGAAACCACGCTCTATATAACGTTTAACACTGGCATCCACAAGTTGATAGGCCGATTCCAGGAACTTCAGTAGTTCACCATCCTCCTCTATAAAACGGATTACCGGTTCGTCCATTCCCGTCATAAAATTGTAACGCTCATACTTTCCCGGATTATTCACTGCGCGACAATCGAATACAAATCCACCTCCGTTTCCACTATCATCTGCAGGTATTCCTTTTTTGTATGAGAAACTATATATTTTCACTACAAGAGGCTTACGGATATTCACTTCCTTAAACTGCTTCATCTCTGTCATTTTATGCAGCACTTCTACCAGATACGGATAATCCTCTGATGCTGAATGCAACATCTGACGCAGGTTTTCAATGGCAAACGGGATAGACTGTAAGAAATGAGGCTTTTTCTCAAAATAGCCACGGAATCCGTATGCCCCCAACACTTGCATGGTACGGAACAATACAAAATGTCGTAACGTATGCCTAAACACTTTTCTATCTATAGGCATCAAGTGCTGCAATTCATCCAGATATTCATCAATCAGTTCCTGACGCAATTCCTCACTATAATTGGCCTTTGCTTGCCACAAGAAAGATGCCACATCATAGTAAACCGGCCCCTTGCGTCCTCCCTGGAAGTCAATAAAATACGGCATCAATTGTCCATTTTCATCATGCAACATCACATTGCGTGACTGAAAATCACGGTACATAAATGCTTTCTGATCTGCTTGTAGAAGGATCATTGCAAGGCGGTCGAACTCATCTTCCAATTTATCTTCTTGAAACTCCATGCCTGTGGCTTTCAAGAAGCAGTATTTGAAATAGTTCAAGTCCCATAATACACTGCGCAGATTAAACTCCGGCTGCGGATAACATTTGGCAAAATCAAAGTTCTCTGCCCCCTTAATCTGGAAACGGGCAAGCGTTCGCATTGTACGGCGGAGCACCTGTTTTTCCTCTTCCGAGAAAACGCCTGTCTTACGGCCAGCGGCAATATAGTCAAACAGCGACAAATCGCCCAAGTCCTCCTGCAAATAGCACATGTTATCATCACTTACAGCGACAACTTCGGGCACAGGCAATCCATTCCGACGGAAATGCTGTGCCATATACAGAAAAGCATTATTTTCTTCCTCCGATGTTCCTTGTACACCGATTAAACTGATAGAAGAAGAATTAGTATCGACGTTATCACTCGTTATTCTGCAATAACGACGATTGCTGCCGGAGTTGTTTAGCGGAGTTATTTCACCCGCCATCTTGCCTGTGGCTTGGCGGAAAAGGAGATTGAGTGTTTGCGACATTGCTCTATATCGTTTGAGGCGTAGCTCTGGTTATATTTGTTTCTTAATGGCTACAAAGTTACTCTTTTTTGCTGACTTGACCAAAAAAAATCGTCTTTTTTCGAAAAAAACATCGGAAAAATTTGGTCATATCAAAAAAAAGCAGTACTTTTGCACCCGCTTTGGAAAAAAGAGTGTTTGTCTCCCTAGCTCAGTTGGTAGAGCAACTGACTCTTAATCAGTGGGTCGAGGGTTCGAGTCCCTCGGGGGACACAAGGTAATATTCAAGGAGTTACGATGGTTTCGGACTCCTTATTTTGTAACAAAAATACCCTATAGATATGAAAGTCCTATTGATAAATGCAAGTCCGCACAAGCAAGGGAACACGTTTATTGCCTTGAACGAAGTAGCCAATCAGCTGGAAAAGAACGGCATTGCCGCCGAAATCGTACAATTGGGCGTACAACCCGTGCGCAGTTGCATCGTCTGCACCCAGTGCAAATCAAAGGCTTTAGGGCACTGCGTTTTTGACGATGATATCTGCAACCGCGTGATTGAGAAAATGGCCGACAGTGATGCCCTTATCATCGGTTCTCCCGTTTATTACGGTCAGCCGAACGGAGCAATTCTCTCGCTGGTGCAACGTATGTTCTTCTCGGCTGGTTATCTCTTCCAGAACAAACCGGCCGCATCGGTTGCCGTGTGCCGTCGCGGAGGAGCCACTGCCGCTTTTCAGACGATGAACATGCCTTTCCAGATGATGAATATGCCCGTTGTGACATCCCAATATTGGAACATTGTTTATGGTCGGGAACAAGGTCAAGCCTCTTTAGATAGCGAAGGGCTACAAACCATGCGTACGCTCGCCAACAATATGGCATTTCTTTTAAAGAAAATTCACAGCGACGGCGAGCCACAATATCCTGCCCGTGAGACGTGGCAACCCATGCATTTCATCCGCTAAACGGAAGATATTCTACCAAACTATCGTTGCTTTGACAGGGAAATGGTCAGACCCCTGCGGTTGATCAATACTGAAGGTCCAAGGTGTCAGTGACGAAGAGCAGAGCACATAATCTATTCTAAGTGGCAAATGCAGATAGTCCATTGTCCGTCCAAGTTGCAGATTGGAACAGTGTAGGAAACAGTCTTTTAGTGTTCCACGGATGGCCAAATATGTGTATGACCAAGGAATGGCATTGAAATCGCCCACTACCACAACAGGGAAGGGCGATTGTTTTATTTCCCGCCGAACAGTCTTTGCCTGCTTACGACGCAGTGAGGCAGAGTTTTTCAACTTGGATTCCAAGTCTCCGTGACTCAGAGAATAGGTATGAAAGACCGAATCAATATCGCGCTGCTCAAGACGTGTACTCTCCAAATGATTTGAAATAAGGCGCACCGTATCCCCTTTCACAACCACATCTGCCACCAATGACGAATTAGACCGAGACTGATACTCCACTCTACGCCGGTTCAACAAGGGATAGCGGGAAAAGATGGCATGTCCGAAATTACGGCGACGGTTTCTAACCGTGAAATCCAAATAATGGTAGGGATAACGACTGAAAACGTGCATCAGTTCCGATTCAGTCAGATACGCCTCGTCATTGTACACTTCCACTTCCTGCAAGCAGACAATATCCGCATCCGCCGTCTTCAAATACTGAATGACAGCATTCTTCTCCGGCTTGCAGAAACCTCCCATCCGATGCGTATTATAGGTGAGTACCGTAAGCCTTTGACGGATAGGTTGCGAGCCTTTCCCAATCGAAGACTTCGGATACAGGCAACGATGGGAAAAGACAAGCAGTGCAGCCACCAACAGCAACGCACAGAACAAGAATCCTATTACACGAAGCACTTTCTTCATTTCGGACTCATCGTCACCAAAGGAATCAACATCTCTTCCATAGATATGCCACCATGTTGGAAGGTGTTGTTATAGAACTGCGCATAATAATTGAAGTTGTTCGGATAGGCAAAGAAATCTTCCCCTGTGCAGAATACATAACTACTACTTACGTTCGGGCACGGCAGTCCCACCAATTTCGGGCGCGTCAGCTCAAAGCAGTTTTTCTCTTTGCACGCCAATGACTTTCCCACCTTGTAACGAAGATTGGTGTTCGTATTCTTGTCACCGATGATGAGGACAGGATTATCCACGCGGATCGTTCCATGATCGGTGGTAAGAATCACCTTATAGCCTAAGTCTGCGATAGTGCGGAAGAAATTATAGGTAGGCGAATGGCGGAACCAAGACAATGTCAAGCTTCGGTAAGCACTTTCGTTGTTGCACAGTTCGCGCATCATCTTGCTGTCGGTTCGCGAATGCGAAAGCATGTCTATGAAGTTAATAACCACCACGTTCAGGGGAGTACGGAGTTGCTTAAGCTGTCCCGTAATCTTCTCACAGAAATCCGATTCGTTAATCTTATAGTAAGAGAAATCATAGCGTTTGGCATAGCGTCCGAGCAATGTCTTGATAAGGTCTTTTTCATTCAGGTTCTTGCCTTCTTCCTCTTCTTCATCTACCCATAAATCCGGCCACATCTGTTGTATCTGCAAAGGCATAAGTCCGGAGAAAATAGCGTTTCGGGCATACTGTGTGGCAGTAGGCAGGATGGAGGAGTAAATCTGTTCATCCTCAATGGCAAATATCTCCGCCAACAAGGATTCGATGATTTTCCACTGATCGTACCGGAAATTGTCAATCACCACAAAGAAGAGCTTTTCTCCCCTATCCAAAGCGGGAAAGACCACCTTCTTAAAGAGGTCGGGTGACATCATCGGACGGTCACCGGAAACGAACCATTGCTCATAATTCTTGCTAATGAACTTTGCCCAAACGGCATTGGCTTCCTTCCGTTGCTGATTGAGCATTTCACGCATAGGAGACTCCACATTCTGCAGTTCCAGATCCCACTTTACCAATGTCCGATGGATGGCCGCAAACTCTTCTACCGTGGCTGCCGTCTGAATCATATAACTGATGTCCGAGAATTCTTCCCGATAACTCTTGTTGGTGGCTTGGGAAATAATCTCACGACTATGGATATGCTTTTTTAGGCACATCAGTATCTGATTGGGATGCACAGGCTTGATAAGGTAATCGGCAATATGCTGTCCGATGGCCTGTTCCATAATGTTTTCTTCCTCGCTCTTGGTGATCATTACCACCGGCAGGGAAGGAACGAGGCGTTTAATTTCCTGCATGGTCTCTATTCCGCTGAGACCCGGCATCTGCTCATCCAAAAAGACGATGTCGAAATGCTTTTCTTCCACAGCATCTATGGCATCACGACCACTGCATACGGGCGTTACTTCGTAACCCTTGTCGTACAGAAAAATCATATAGGGCTTAAGGAGCGATATTTCATCGTCCGCCCAAAGGATTTGATAATTATTCTTTGCTTGTTCCATAATTTCTCCATTTATCAATCAATTGTTGCATATCGGTTGCCCAATCGCTGTCGAAAAACATTTCTTTTCCTGTCTTCGGGTGTACAAATCCGAGCGTTTTTGCATGTAACACCTGTCTCGGACAGAGAGCGAAGCAGTTTTGTATGAACTGTCTGTATTTCTGCGTCGGCAGTCCTTTGAGAATCTCCATTCCGCCATACTTCTCGTCCGCGAAGAGGGGATGCCCGATATGCTTCATGTGTACGCGTATCTGATGGGTTCGTCCCGTTTCGAGACGGCATTCCACAAGTGTGACATAGGGAAAGCGTTCCAAGACCCGCCAATGGGTGACGGCAGGTTTGGCAAGGGGATTATCCTCCAAGTCATAGACCTTATATATGGTTCTATCCCTCGTATCGCGCGCAAGCGCCCCCTCCACGGTTCCTTCGTCTTCACGAAACGTACCCCAAACAAGGGCATTATAGGTTCGTTGCGTAGAATGTTCAAAGAACTGCAATGCCAGATTGGTTTTTGCTTCAGGCGTTTTCGCAACCAGCAGCAGCCCCGATGTATCCTTGTCAATGCGATGCACCAATCCGATGGAAGGGTCATTCATATCCAATGTTCTGCCCGAACGCGCCGCCTGACTATTGAAATAGAAAGCCAAGGCATTCAACAGGGTATGCTCATAATTGCCATGCCCCGGATGCACCACCAAGCCTGCAGGTTTGTTAATTACGAGGACTTCATCATCTTCATACACCACGGTAAGCGGAATGTCTTCAGGCTGAATGGTAAAGTCATGCGGTTCATGGTCCAAAAGCACCTGAATGGTATCCAACGGTTTGACCTTATAGTTGCTATTGACCGCCTTTCCGTTGACCCATACATTGCCAGCATCCGCCGCCGTCTGAATACGGTTGCGCGAAGTACCTGCCATGTGTTCCGTAAGATACTTGTCCACACGAAGCGGCGTCTGGCCTTTGTCCACCTGACACCTCCATCGTTCGAACAGTTCTTCTTCCTGCAGGTCCGCTTGATTTTCTATGTCATTAGAAGAAGTCATTATCCTCCTCGTGGCTATTGCCCATAATTGCTTTCTCGACGTTGCGAGACAACTTGATATTCACCATACTTCCCTCACGGAGCATTCCTCCTCCGGCAGGCGTCTGCTCATAGACCACAAACTTTGCCGCGGTCTCATCGGTAAGTTCTTCGTCATATTCATACGCCCCCAGGGTAAGATGCGATGCCAACAAGAGACTGCGACAGTCCATGAGCGAAAGCCCCAAGAGATTGGGCACCTGCACATTTTCCTGTCCCAACCCTTTTCCTACGACAAGTACAAGTGCCGTTCCTTCCGAGAGACGCGTACCTGCCACAACGGGTTCTCCATTGCGTTCGACGCTCAACACGAGGTCACGATATTGGGAAGGTTCGTATCTCACACTATCCAACCTCAGCCCAAGTCGCTGGATGGTGGATGCAGCCTGCCTGTAGGAGACATCCGACAATTCCGGCAAGACGACCTGTCTGCGCTGTTTGGCATTGAGCACGACATAAACAGGTCTCCCCTGCTTCACCATACTCTCGGCCGGAGGAACCTGGTCCACCACCATCCCCAGGGGGACACACGATGAATAGGTGGAGTCTATCACCTGCAGAGTAAGGGAAGAAGACTGCAGCAAGACCCTTGCCTCTTCGGGACTCAAGCCCGTAATCTGCGGCACTTCTACTTCCACACCGTGCTCCGTATAATGGCGAAGCCAGCGCAGTACGCAGAATAACAGCACTATAACTACGCACAAAGCAATCAGTGCATTGATGACAACAAAGCCCATATTGGTTTTCCAAAAACCTATTTTTTTCGTGTCTCTGCTCATATCATACCTAAATTTGCTGCAAAGATAGTACGTTTTTTTGAATTATGCAAGTATTTTAGGGAAAAAATAGCATTTTCTCCCGATGGAGTTCTTTTTCGTTTTCGTGTCGTTTTCGTGTCGTTTACGTCTCGTTATCGTGTCGTTATCGTGTTTAGCCTGAAAATTGTCTGAGTGTTGCAAGAAAAAAGAACTAAAAATGACTAATAATGCAAAAAAAATACAAAAAAATTTGGTCGTTCCAACAAAATGTAGTAATTTTGCGGCGTTTTTCGATGACAAGATCGGAAACAACAAGAATAATTAACTCATAAAACTAGTTTTTATCATGAAGAAAGTACTGTTTGTAGCAGCTATCGCTCTTTGCGCAATGAGCTGCGGTAACAAGGCTTGCGACAAGGCTTGCGAGAACACTGAAGCTCAGGCTGAAGAAGTTGCAGTTGAAGCAGTTGTTGAAGAAGAAGCTGCTCCCGCAGAGGAAGAAGCTGTTGCTGCTGAAGGCGAAGCCGTTGTTGAAGAAGTTGTTGCTGAGTAAATCCAGGCACACTTACTTGTATACAACACAAGTCGGGACTGCTTCGTTGCAGTCCTTTTTTATGCCATCGAACCGAATCATCCCTATATGGAACCCATACTGATAGAACAATACAATTACCCGCTTCCAGACGAGCGCATTGCGAAATATCCGTTGCCCGAACGCGACCAAAGCAAGCTGCTGGTGTACCGCGACAAGCAAATAGAAGAGAGCCGTTTCTGCCATATCGGCACCTATCTTCCCGAAGGTTCTCTCCTTATATATAATAATACGCGCGTAATACAGGCACGGCTCGTCTTTCACAAACGCCATGCGACGGAAGACGGCTGCGGTATGCAGGAAGGCGCCCGGATTGAAGTGTTCTGTCTGGAACCTCTGGTTCCGCACGACTATCAGTTAAACCTCAGTTCCCAGAACGGCTGCACCTGGAAATGCATGATAGGCAACCTGAAGAAATGGAAACAAGGTCTTCTGAACCTTCAGGTTGGCACGACAACTTTGTATGCCGAACGCATAGCCAGCAACGGCAACACCCATCAGGTACGATTCACATGGAACGACACCACCCTTTCGTTCGCCGACATACTGGATGCGATGGGCGAACTGCCTATCCCTCCCTACCTCAACCGCAAAAGCGAGGAAAGTGACAAGACGACCTATCAGACCGTCTATTCGCGTATCAAAGGGAGTGTGGCGGCACCGACAGCCGGTCTGCATTTCACCCAGCCTGTGCTGGACGGGCTTCGCGCCAACGGCATCCAAACCGCCGAAGTGACGCTGCATGTAGGCGCAGGCACTTTCTCTCCGGTCAAAGTGGCGGATGCCAACGAACATACCATGCACACGGAGATTATCGCCGTGCCCAAAGCCACCATCGAACAAATCCGCGACAACATCGGTCATATTGTGGCCGTCGGCACCACCAGTATGCGCACACTGGAATCGCTGTACTTCATCGGCTGTCAGTTGCGCCAATCCGCACCGACAGAGCCATGCGATACCATCCATGTCGGTCAATTCGAGCCGTACGAACAGACCTACTCACTTACCCCACAGGATGCGATGCAGGCGCTGTTGGATTATCTCACCTCCACCGGTCAGGACACACTTCATGCCGAAACACAGATTATGATACGCCCCGGCTATACATTCCGCATTGTGGACCAACTGATTACCAATTTCCATCAGCCCAAATCGACCCTGCTGCTGTTGGTCAGCGCATTCGTTCAAGGCGATTGGCAGCGCATTTACGATTATGCCCTGGCTCATGATTTCCGTTTCCTGAGCTACGGCGACAGTTCATTACTATTCAAAGCCTAACAAGATGATAGATACCCATTGCCATATTGACGACCCGCAATATCAAGACAATCTGGATGCTTTTCTGCGCGAACAACAGGCAGAAGGCGTGGAGAGTATTCTCGTGCCCGGTGTGAACGCCGATTCGATAGAACCCGTGTGGGATATTTGCAGCCGTTATCCCGATTACCTCTATCCCGCCATCGGTCTGCACCCCGAAGATGTAAAAGAAGATTGGGAAGCCCAACTCGCGTTGATGGAACAAGCGTTGGCCCACCGAACCTATATCGCCATCGGAGAAATCGGACTGGACTACCATTTTGACACGACCTACAAAGTGCAGCAACAGGAAGCGTTCCGCCGCCAGTTGGGTTGGGCACAGAACAAGAATCTGCCCGTGATGATTCACGCCCGCGATGCCACTGAAGACTGCCTGCGCATCATCCGCGAAACCAATGCCGCCCGTCCTAACGAGCCGTTGCGAGGAGTTATGCACTGCTTTTCAGGCAGCCATGAGACAGCACAACAAATCATCGAGATGGGTCTCTATCTGGGCATCGGAGGTGTCATCACGTTCAAAAACTGCAAACTGGCAGCCAATCTGCAAGACATACCTTTGTCCCGATTGGTGCTTGAGACCGATGCGCCCTATATGGCTCCCGTTCCCTACCGCGGCAAACGCAACGAAAGCCGTTGGATGATTGAAGTGGTACGCAAACTTCGTGAGGTCTATCCCATGACTGCCGAAGACATTATTCGCACCACAACACAGAATGCAAAGGCTTTATTTGGGCTGAAATGACCCATTTTTTGAAAAAAACGCACAAAAAAGAAAAAAAAAGTACGAAAGCTTTTGTACTATGAAATATTTTTAGTACTTTTGCAGTCGCTTTTTGGTAAAAAGCCAAGGAAAGATGCTCGAGTGGTTTAAGAGGCACGCCTGGAAAGCGTGTAAACGCCAAAAGTGTTTCCGGGGTTCGAATCCCCGTCTTTCCGCCAAACAAACATAATAAATCAATATCCACAAACTAAATTTTTCAAAAGAAATGAAAAAAGTATTCGCAACCCTTACCGTACTGGCAATGTTGACCTTTGGCAGCGCAGTAGTAATGGCACAAGACGCAGAAGCAGCAGCTCCTGCCGCAACCGAACAAATCACCGACGAAGCGACAGCAACCGAGGTAGTTGAAACCGAAGCAGCCGAAGAGACCGAAAGCGGTCTGGTGGCTCTCCACAAAACCCTGAAAACGAAATTCATTGAAGGTGGCGCCGGCTTTATGGCAGCAACCCTCCTCTGCTTGGTATTTGGTCTAGCACTCTGCATCGAGCGCATTATCTACCTCAGCCTGAGCAAAACAAACACAAAAGCCCTGCTTAACAACGTGGAAGAAGCCCTGAAGAAAGGCGGTATCCAAGCAGCTCTGGACGTTTGCCGTAACACCCGCGGCCCTGTGGCAAGTATCTTCTATCAGGGTCTCAGCCGTTATGACGAAGGCGTTGACGTTGTAGAAAAGACCGTTGCTTCCTATGGTGGCGTTCAAATGGGTCTGTTGGAAAAGAACCTCAGCTGGATCAGCCTCTTCATCTCCATCGCTCCGTCTCTCGGATTCTTGGGAACCATCATCGGTATGATCGAGGCCTTCGATAAGATCCAACAAGTAGGTGACATCTCCGCAACCGTTGTTGCCGGTGGTATCAAGGTCGCTCTGTTGACCACCCTGCTCGGTTTGATCATCGCTATCGTTCTCCAATTGTTCTACAACTACATCCTCTCGCTCATCGAAGGGCTGGTTAATGAAATGGAAGACAGCTCCATCAGCCTGCTTGACATCATCGTTCGCTACGCTGAACAGGAGAAGAAATAAGTATTCTTACAATTTGTAGGTCTATTAAATAGTAACTTTGTAAATTGGCAAGAATATGGAAAAGTATAAATTGATTCCGAAGATTACGCTTTGGGCGCTGATGGCAATCGGCATCGTCGTTACGGTGATGTTCTTCTTCCTCGGCGGCTCGGAGGGTACACTCGAAGTGGCAGGAGACTTCCTCAATATCCCTTACTACACCGACTTGATGCTCAACTGGAACTACATCCTGTTCGCGCTCGTTTGCCTGGCAACCCTGTGCGCAGTGGTTGCCAAGTTCATCGGCATGTTGCGTGTGGACGTGAAGAAAGCGCTTGGCACGCTTGGCGTTGTCATTGCTTTTGTGCTCCTCGTTGTCCTCTGCTAGGTAATGGGTAGCCCCGAAGAAGTCAAGATTATCGGCTATGAAGGCTCGGACAATGTCGGCACAATGGCACAGTTGGCAGATGCTTGCATGTACCTCACCTACATCCTGTTCGCCTGCACGCTGCTCACTATGATTGGCGGTATTATCTACACCAAGACCCTGAAATAAGACAATCCAAACAGAAGAAATCAAAACAACACTATGGCAAAGAAAATCCCACAGATCAATGCCAGTTCAATGGCGGACATCTCTTTCTTGCTGTTGATCTTCTTCTTGGTGACAACCTCTATGGACGTCAATCAGGGTCTGGCACGACGCCTTCCGGCGCCTATCCCGCCCGATCAGAAAGTAGAAGATACCGATATCAACAAACGCAACCTTATGGTTGTCAAAATCAACTCTGCCAACCAACTCATGGTGCAGGGACAGTTGATGGATATCCGGCAGTTGAAAGAGGAAGCCAAACGGTTCATTCTGAATACCAACGACGAGAGTTACTTCCCGAAGTTGTATGAAGAGGATTTTGGCGCACCGTTTGGCACCGTGAAATATACCAAGGAACATGTCATCTCCGTTCAAAACGACGTGGATACACAATATCAGGTATATCTTAACGTGCAAAACGAACTGGTGGCTGCCTACAACGAAATTCGTGAGGAATGTGCCCGAAAGTACTTCCATGTAGGCTATAACGAGTTGGATGAGGATAACCAAAAACGTATCCAAAAAATCTATCCTCAGAAGATTTCAGAAGCTGAACCTAAAAATTACGGAGGAAAATAACATGGCAAAGATACGTAGAAACGAAAAACGCGAAATGCCGGCGCTGAACACCAGTTCGCTGCCTGACATCATCTTTATGCTCCTGTTCTTCTTCATGTCCGTTACTTCCATGAAGGAGGTCACTTATAAGGTTCAGTTCACTAATCCGCAAGCTACCGAACTCACCAAGCTGGAGAAGAAAAGCCTCGTACGCTATATCTATGTAGGTACTCCAACGGCGGAGTTCCGCAAGCAATATGGTGCCGAGACACGTATCCAGTTGGATGACGCGTTTGCAGACAAGAGCGAAATCGGCGATTTCATCATCAACGAACGTTCCGCTATGAACGAGCAGGACCAAGGACTGATGACCGTCAGCATCAAAGCGGACAAAGAAACCCGTATGGGTGTTATTTCTGACATCAAGCAGGAACTCAGAAGGGCTTATGCGCTGAAAATTAGTTACGCCGCTACGCAACGAACCAGTTATTGATTGCAGCGGAGAGTTATACCCTTTCGGTGTGAAATCCGAATAGAAAAAGAGGAAAATTCATCTGTTTTCCTCTTTTTTTGTACAAAAAGTGCATTTTTTTGCAAAAATATTTGGTGGTATCAAAAAAAAGCAGTACCTTTGCACCCGCTTTCGTTAAGAGAGTACGATCTAAGACAATATTGGGTCAGCAAAAATGCGATGATAGCTCAGTTGGTAGAGCACGACCTTGCCAAGGTCGGGGTCGCGAGTTCGAGTCTCGTTCATCGCTCCAATGCAGGACGTGTCCTGCATTTTTGTTCTAACAGAAAAGTGATTGCCCAGGTGGCGGAATTGGTAGACGCGTACGTTTCAGGTGCGTATGCCGCGAGGTGTGCAGGTTCGAGTCCTGTTCTGGGCACAAAAGTGATCTAATAATTAGATGAGCGCAGGTGGTGAAATTGGTATACACGCTACTTTGAGGGGGTAGTGGCAGCAATGTCGTGTGAGTTCGAGTCTCATCCTGCGCACAAGGGTTGAAAATCAACAAGTTACGCGTGAGACGCGTAGAAATCGACCCAAAATCTGCCCAAATGACTTTCACAGATGTGGAAGTCATTTGCCGTTTATAACATTGTTTAACTTTTTTTCTCCCGCCAATCAAAAAAGGTTGGCGGAAGAAAAAAAAATACTATGTTGGTTCAAAATTTTGGAGCCCTAAGGCAATTTGTTCCCGCAGAGCTCAAACACAATTCTAAAGGTTGGTACATCGAGTACTACAAGCTTAACCCTATCGTTCAAGACTTAGAGCGCGTTCGTATTATGATGAACCGCGAGCGTAAGCGCTGCAAAACTCTTACTGAGTTCAAATTGCAGACCAGCGCTATTATTCTTCAAATCAACAATCAACTTGCTGCCGGTTTTATCAATCTTCAACAAAACATTCCTGCCTACGGAATCGGTACGCAGGAAAGTTATACATAAATTGATACAAAAATGCAAAAATATTTGGAAGTTTAACAATGAATTACTACCTTTGCAACCGATTCTCTAAGTGGGATACTTTTCAATTAGTATCTGGCGCACTTTTCAATTGCTAATTACAGTTCACAGAATTGTAAAATAATGCATTTTGATATGCTTGTTTTTGTAAAATAATGCATTTAAAAAGCAAAAATCTGCTGCAAACTATTGCATAATTCATGATTGCATTTTCCGCGCCCTATGTCTCTGTTTCTCTACGTTCGCGGGCTTGTTGGCGCGGTAAACTGCGGGGCTTTTCCCCCGAATGCAAAAAAAAGCGACTCACATCACTATGGCCGCTCATGCGGGATTATTCATGGTTATGCCCGCATAAGAAATCCGCGTTTACCACGCTTTCTTACATGAAAGCGACTGCAAAATTACTACTTTTTTTTTGAAATATACAAGTTTTTTTTGTAAATTATCATCAAATTGCGCCCTTATTGACTATTATTGATTAATTTTAATCATATAATCTGACAAATACAGCCGCCAGTTGCGCCAAGTGTGGCCACCGATGGTCTCGGTATATTCGTGCGGGGCTTGAGCTTTATCCAAACGACGATTGAAACGTTTGGCGTTCGCATGGAACATGTCTTTCTTGCCGGAATAGACGTAATAGGTCGCGCTATCTTTTGGCAACTGCTCTTTGTGTACCACCGGTGAGAAGAGCCCGACCGCAGAGAAATAGTTCGGCAACAGATTGGCGGTGTTGGCAGCCATCCGTGCACCATCCGAAAGACCTGCGATATAATGGTCATCGGAAACACGAAACGTTGAATCCACGAATGCCGTCAGTTCCACTAATGCCCGTTCAATGTCATGGTCATGGCACAAGC
>Ga0256405_10003837_pt1 | contig 30070 bp, 23 predicted proteins | sample RumenRJG_02DNA_FD_189096 | JGI IMG/M metagenome (GOLD analysis project Ga0256405, IMG submission 189096) | Bovine rumen microbial communities from Lethbridge, Alberta, Canada - RJG_02 | ecosystem: Host-associated > Mammals > Digestive system > Stomach > Rumen | place: Canada: Alberta...
ATTCTGACTTGCAAGAGGATATACGGTCTTATCAGGATAGGTCATTGCATTTAAAAATGTATTAAGTGAACCTTTTACGAGTTCAACAAAAGGATCCTTTGAAGGAAATTCCCTGGAACCGCAAAGTGTTGTATGCTCGACAATATGGGCAACGCCTGTGGAATCTTCCGGTGGTGTACGGAAACCGATGCAGAAGACCTTGTTATCATCTTCATTTGAAACAAGGGCAACTCTTGCTCCGCTCTTTTTATGCTTAAGGTATATGCCTAAGCTTTTTACTTCATTCAGTTCTTCACTCTTTATAAGTTCATATTCTTCCGGTATCTTAACTTCACTGATATTTTTTACGCTCTTACTCATAAATTCACTCTTTCTCTCAATAATAATTCCTGAGACAGTGCAAGCACTGCCTCAGGAATTTTATTACATCACTATAACTTATGCCTGTGGAGTCTTTCCTAAAATCTCATCGCGGATATTTCTTGCCCTATCCTTAATGTTTTCCTTAGCAATCCTTGATGTTATTACACTTGTAAGCCATCTTGAAGCTTCATCCTTCTTGCCAAGATTTGCTGCTGTAGCACCAAGTACAAGTGACAGTGTATTTTCATCCATACCTGCTATAGGAAAGTTCTCACTGCTCATAGCCTTTGAGAAGCCCTCATAAGCGTTCTCAAGATACTGATATTCTTCAATAGCAAGCTCTTTTCTCTTTGCTTCGAAATCCGGAGCCTTAGGATCGAGCTCTTCTCTCTTTCCTCTTACAAGCCATGCAAGCTTAAGGCACACATAAGCCTTCTCGGAATTGCGGGCACCTTTCACTATTGTTGTAAGAAGCACAAGCTGGAATCTTTCGATCGCATCATCATAGGTATAAAAATCACCAGTCTCTTTAAGGCCCTGAAACTTAGGTGTTATGTTATCCTTGACTGCTCTTTCCTGCCTTACTGATATAGTATTGTAATACTTGTCGAGCGCTGCATAACCACACTTTGGGCATACAATAGCACTGTATTTTGTAGTGTCACCAGGTGTATAGACAGGTCTCAGGTCAGAATCCATGTGATCAAGCTTTGTTCTTCCTGCTCTGACAGCCTTTGTCTTAAACTCATTGTTGCAGACAGGACAGGTATAACTCTTGTCAAAAAGCATATCACTCTCTGATACCTTATGAACCTCTTCCTGCTTTTGAGCACTTCCATCAGCCTTCTTTTCAGCTGGTTCCTCAAATAACTGAACATCGTTAAGATTTCCAAACCCTAATTTTTCAAGTCCTGAAAAAAGATTAGCCATTTTTTCCTCCTGCTGTTGGTTAGTATGTATGCTTACTTTTTATCCGGTCTGTAAGAACTCTTAAGTGAAACGATCCTATTGAATACAGGCATTTCAGGCTTTGAATCCTTGCTGTCAAGGCAGAAGAATCCGTTTCTTACAAACTGATACTGCTCAATTGTATCTGTGCCTTTGAGACTTTCTTCTATAAAGCAGTTTTTAAGAACTGTAAGTGAATTTGGATTTACATTTACATTTCCTTCTTCATCATAGACGCCTTTTTCTTCATCTACAATGTTTTCGTAAAGTCTTACCTCACATGGCACTGCATGACTTGCAGATACCCAATGGATAGTACCCTTTACCTTGCGGCCTGTAAAACCGGAACCACTCTTTGTCTCAGGGTCGTATGTAGCATAAACCTCTGTTACATTTCCCTCTTCATCAATCTTGTACCCTGTACATTTAACAAAATAAGCATTCATAAGTCTTACTTCGTTGTCAGGGAACAGCCTGTAATACTTCTTTGGAGGTTCAATCATAAAGTCGCTTCTCTCGATGTAAAGTTCTCTTGTGAACGGAAGCTTTCTGCTGCCAAGCTCCGGATTTTCAAGGTTGTTGTCTGCATCAAGATACTCAACTTCTCCCTCAGGGTAGTTGGTTATAATAAGCTTTACAGGGTCTAAAACCGCCATCACTCTCTTTTTCTTAAGTTTAAGGTCTTCTCTTAAACAATATTCAAGCATGGCATAGTCTGATGTTGAATTTGCCTTGGTAACACCTGAAAGCTCCATAAACATTCTGATAGACTCTGGTGTAAATCCTCTGCGGCGAAGAGCTGCAATAGTAACAAGTCTTGGATCGTCCCAGCCATCTACAGTACCATTGTCTACAAGTCTCTTGATATAACGCTTTCCTGTAACAACATTTTTAAGATAAAGCTTTGCAAATTCAATCTGTCTTGGTGGATGAGAATAATCAAGGTTATTTACAACCCAGTCATATAAAGGTCTGTGATCCTCAAATTCCAAAGTACATATAGAGTGTGTAATATTCTCTGTTGCATCCTCTATAGGATGTGCAAAATCGTACATAGGATAGATGCACCATTTTGAACCTGTATTATGATGTTCAAGGTGAGCAATCCTGTAGATTACAGGGTCACGCATATTCATATTAGGACTTGCCATATCGATCTTAGCTCTGAGAACCCTTGTACCATCTTCAAATTCACCATTTTTCATACGGGTAAAAAGATCAAGATTTTCTTCAATCGTTCTATCCCTGTATGGTGAATTTTTACCTGGTTCTGTAAGCGTACCTCTGTATTCACGGATCTCGTCAGCTGAAAGGTCATCTACATAAGCAAGTCCCTTGTTAATAAGCTTCAGAGCCGCATCATACATTATATCGAAATAATCTGATGCAAAATATACCTTATCCTCGAAATCGCCTCCAAGCCATTCAACATCCTTCTTGATGGCTGCAACGAATTCACTCTTTTCCTTCATAGGATTGGTATCATCAAATCTTAAATGAAAATGTCCGCCATATTTTTGGGCAAGACCCGAGTTTAAGATAATAGATTTGGCGTGGCCTATATGAAGATAACCATTCGGTTCCGGTGGAAATCTTGTGATAACTTCTGAATATCTGCCAGAAGCGAGATCCTTGTCGATCTCATCCTCAATAAAATTCCTGCTTGTATTTTCTGTCCTATTCTCTTCCATGGGAAGCGATCCTCCAAAACATTGTACTTAGCGTACTTTTTAATGTCCCTTAAACGGGACGGGCATAATCTGATAGCCCTTGTAACAATTCATTATATCATAGACATTTTTTTCTTTCAACCACCGCCGCCGGACGCACATAGAAAAAAGACAGCCGCTTTCGACTGTCTTTTTAATCTTTATTTATAAAAATAATGAGCACCTATCTTGACACCATTTGGACGGTTCTTTGCAAGGCTTGTAGAATAGCGGCAGAAGAAATAGTAAGAAGTTCCTGTGGCACTGTTTCCTTCAAGTGCCTGCTTGGCAGCCTTGACGCATGAATTGAAAACACTGTCTCCTACTCCCCAATGTCTGCTGTAAGAATTAAGAGCTTCAGCCAGTCTGTGATTGCCACATACACCAAACTGATATGGCTGATAAATAACTTTTTTCATTGTATTAGGGAAAGCGGAGCTTTTTATCCTGTTAACTACCACATTACCGACAGCAAGCTTACCCTTATATGACTGATTACCGGCCTCTGTATAAATAAGACAGGCAAGAAGCTTTACATCTGCACTTGAGTAATTCTTCTTTGACTTCTTCTCTGTCTTTTCTTCCTTCTTCTCGTTCTTCTTTTCAGAACTCTTCTTTTCTTCTTTTTTTTCTTTCTTTGCTTTCTCTTCCGGCTCTTCTTCATCAGAGTCGGTTTCTCCGATCTCTACATCTGCCGTATCTTCTTCTGTGAGTGTGTCATCAGATGGTTCTTTGATATCTGAATCTTCATTAGTATCAGGTTCAAGTTCTTCTGTGGCATCTGTATTGCTGACACCATCTGCCGCACCCTCTTCCTTGCTTGTTTCTGTTGTGAAAGCAGCTGTATCTGTAGTTTCAGCTGCTCTTGCATTTATCGGGTTTACTGTAAATGAAGCTGCTGTAATAAGGGCAAGTGCAAATATAGTAATCCTGTTTTTCATCATATCTCCATATCTGTGATTGTTAATTGTATTACCGAACTTCGCCCAGTAATGTGATTAACAATTATGTAACATTTCCGTAATGATATTACCATAAGATAAGAGATATTGCAAGCGCTTTCATCCACGAAATATAAAATTATCTTAAGTAAGTTTCTGAAAATCGCATAAAATAGGGATTCTTGTCTTTAAAATTTGTTACAATTTTATTTCGTTTTTTACAGTAATATTATAGAGTAAGTAACCCTGATGCACTTCCGCTTTGTTGAGGCACTATTCCTGCCCTTTAAATTTTCTAAGTTCCTCCAGTCTTTCTTTAAAATGTGCCTCCTCACCCATTCCGTAAGGCTCATAATAATGTTTTCCCGCCAAAGCATCCGGCAGACAGGTCATTTTTGTCACCTTTTCCACATAATCATGCGCGTATTGATAGCCTTTTCCATAATCGAGATCCTTCATGAGAGCGGTCGGAGCATTCCTTATGTGAAGCGGTACCGGTTCTGCAAAGGATTCCTCAGCATCTGCCTTAGCCTTAAGATATCCTGCCTCCATAGCATTTGACTTTGGTGCCATAGCCATATATGTAACCGCTTCTGCAAGAACAACATTACATTCAGGCATTCCGATATCGTGACAGGCTTCATAGGCGGCTACAGCCAAAGGAAGTGCATGAGGGTCTGCAAGTCCTACATCCTCACTTGAAAATCTGATAACTCTTCTTGCCACATATAAGGGGTCCTCCCCCGCCTCTAACATCCTGGCAAGCCAATATATTGCAGCATCCGGATCAGAATTTCGCATTGATTTATGCAAGGCAGAGATAAGGTTATAGTGTTCTTCACCACGCTTGTCGTATAGCAATGATTTTCTACTCGTACATTGTTCTACGATATCTTTTGTTACAATGGTCTTATCCGGAGTTATGTCCCCGTTATTGACAGCCATTTCCAGAACATTCAGGGCATTCCTTGCATCTCCGTTTGAAAATTCAGCAATTGAATGTACAAGATCATCAGAAATTTCAACATTAAGATATCCAAATCCTCTTTTATCTTTTAAGGCTCTGTGTAACAGTTTTTCTACATCAGTAGTTTGAAGTTCTTTCAAAACAAAAACGCGGCATCTTGATAATAAAGCTGCATTAATTTCAAATGATGGATTTTCTGTAGTTGCTCCAATAAGGATAATGCTTCCTCTTTCCACATAGGGAAGAAAGGCATCCTGCTGAGCCTTGTTGAAACGATGGATCTCGTCTACAAAAAGAACCGTTCTCATTCCCGATCTTCTTGTTTCTTCCGCCTGTGCCATAACTTCTTTTATTTCTTTAATGCCGCTTGTAACCGCAGAAAAATTTACAAAACGAGATTTTGTTTTGCCTGCGATTATGGATGCAAGAGTTGTCTTGCCTACTCCCGGCGGTCCCCAGAAGATCATTGATGAGATCTGATCATTCTCTATAAGTCGTCTTAAAAGTTTCCCTTTTCCTATAAGATGTTCCTGCCCTGCAAATTCAGAAAGATCTTCGGGGCGAAGTCTGTCTGCAAGAGGTGTTACAGTTCTGTTCCCAACCAGATCTCCAAAAGTAATCTGCTGCATCAGTCCCTCCATACTTATCTTAAAAAGCCCCCTGTTTTCAGGGGGCTTTTGTAAAGGATACCATGCCAAAATAATGGCACGGGGCTGCGAGACATCACCTATGGCGATGTCTCAAGCGCTTTCATCCTTTTTCTTTTTGCGAGTTAATTTTTTGGTTTCTTCACCAGTTATCATATTAGGCTTTTCTTCGCCTCTGATAACAGTAGCACTTATTTCAACCTTCTTTAATTCAGGATTGCTTGGTGCCTTATACATGGTCTCCATAAGAGAATTCTCCATAATAGCACGAAGTCCTCTGGCACCTGTTTTCTTCATTTCTGCCTGCTTTGCGATCTCAAGAACAGCATCTTCGTCAAATTCTAGCTCTACTCCATCAAGATCAAAGAGCTTTTCATACTGCTTGACAAGGGCATTCTTCGGCTCTGTAAGAATTCTTACAAGATCCTTTTCTGTAAGAAGATCCAAAGTAACAGTAACCGGAACACGTCCTATAAACTCAGGTATAAGACCGAACTTTACAAGGTCTTCTGAAGTAACCTGATGAAGAAGACTGGATATATCCTTCTTACTTTCTGCTTCAAGCTTTCCGCCAAAACCTATATTCTTCTGACCGATACGATTCTCGATTATCTTATCAAGGCTGTCGAATGCACCGCCGCAGATAAATAAGATATTTGTCGTGTCAATCTGGATAAGCTCCTGATGAGGATGCTTACGTCCGCCCTGAGGCGGAACACTGGCAACAGTACCTTCAAGGATCTTAAGAAGTGACTGCTGTACGCCTTCACCCGAAACATCCCTTGTTATAGAGAGATTTTCTGATTTTTTGGTTATCTTATCTATCTCATCAATATATATTATGCCATGCTCTGCTGCCTGAATATCGTAATCAGCGGCCTGGATAAGCTTAAGAAGAATATTTTCAACATCCTCTCCTACATATCCTGCCTCTGTAAGTGTCGTTGCATCTGCTATTGCAAAAGGAACATTGAGAAGTCTGGCAAGTGTCTGGGCAAGATATGTCTTACCTGAGCCTGTTGGACCAAGCATAAGAATATTACTCTTCTGAAGGTCCACATCAAGATCCTTACTTGCCATTACTCTCTTGTAGTGATTATATACTGCAACAGAGAGTGCGATCTTTGCCTGCTCCTGACCTATAACGTAGTCATCAAGAAATCCCTTGATCTGCTCCGGCTTTAAAAGATTTATCTCCGGTTTTGCATCGAATTCCTCGTCATCTTCTATGATACCATTGCAGACATCTATACACTCATCGCATATAAACACATCATTAGGACCAGCTATCAGCTTATGTACCTGATCCTGTGTCTTTCCACAAAAAGAGCAACGATAGATTGTATTATCTTTGGTCTTTGCCATCTTTCTTATTATTTCCTTTCGGTAACGATTTCGTCGATAAGACCGTAGTCAAGAGCCTCCTCGGCAGTCATATAATTATCACGCTCTGTATCCCTGCAAAGTTCCTCATAAGTTCTGCCTGTATTGGCAGCAAGAATCTCATTCATCTTCTTACGCGTCTTAATGATGTTATCTGCAACTATCTTGATATCTGTTGCCTGACCCTTGGCACCGCCTGAAGGCTGATGAATAAGAATCTCTGAATTTGGAAGAGCAAATCTCTTGCCCTTGGCACCGCCTGCAAGAAGGAAAGCCCCCATACTTGCTGCAAGACCGATACAGATAGTAGAAACATCACACTTTATATAATGCATTGTGTCGTAAATAGCCATACCTGCAGTAACTGAACCGCCAGGGCTGTTGATATAAAGATGGATATCCTTTGATGGATCCTGTGATTCAAGGAAGAGAAGCTGTGCCACTACAAGATTGGCTGAAACATCTGTTACCTCTTCTCCGAGAAATACTATTCTGTCTTCAAGAAGTCTTGAATAAATATCGTAGGATCGCTCCCCGCGGCTTGTCTGCTCAATAACATAAGGAATTACGCTCATATAAACCTCCTGTTTACCTTATATGTTCACGCCAATAAAAACAGCGCGGAATTTTCCACATAAATTGCTGCGTACAGGACAGATCATTAAATCCTCCTGCCTTACAGTACACTTTTATAATACTAACAGAGGAGCAGGGGAAAAATCAAGCCCCTGCTCCTCTGAATTTATTAAATTTATATATCCGAATATATGTGATTATAAAGCATTTATTACTCTTTATAATTATTCAGCGTCTTCAGCCTTCTTGTGCTTCTTTTCAGGCTTGTGAGCTTCCTCAACTTCAACTGCATTTTCAGCAACGATATCAACTGCCTTCTGAACTGCGATATCCTTGTACATAGCCTTCTTCTCATCTTCGCCGATCATGCTCTTAAGTCTCTCAACTTCAAGATTGTAATCCTTAGCCATGTCACTTACATGCTTTTCGAAGTCTTCGTCTGTAACCTGGATGCCTTCCTTATCTGCAACAGCTTCAAGAACAAGTCTTGCCTGTATTCTCTTAAGAGCTTCCGGCTTAAGATTCTCGATGAATGCCTTAGGATCAAGTCCTGTGAACTGGAAGTACTGATCAGGATTCATACCCTGTGTTCTGAGTCTGTTTGCAAATTCCTGGAAGAGCTGATTTACCTGAGTATTAATCATAGCTTCAGGAATTTCCATCTTTGCATTCTCGATAACCTTATCGATTGCTTCATCTTCCTTAGCAGTCTTTGCAGCATTGTTCTTGCGCTCTACAAGTCTTGCCTTAACATCTTCTCTGTATTCTGCAACAGTTGACTTGCCTGATACATCCTCTGCAAATTCATCATCAACTTCAGGAAGTTCACGACGTGTGATCTTCTTGAGTGATACCTTGAATACAGCTGGCTTTCCAGCAAGGCTCTTCTCATGATACTTTTCAGGGAAAGTAACATTGACATCAAAGTCATCACCAACCTTGTGTCCTTCGATCTGCTGTTCGAAATCACCAATAAAGGTGCCTGAACCAAGTGTGATCTCATAGTTCTCGGACTTTCCGCCCTTGAACTGCTTATCATCAACATAACCATCGAAATCGATAGTTACTCTGTCATCTTCCTTAGCTTCGCCGTCAGTTACTTCAACTGTTCTTGCGTTCTTTTCACGATCATTGTTGATCTCTTCATCTATTTCCTCATCTGAAACTTCTGATGAAAGCTTTGCAACCTTAACGCCCTTGTATTCACCAAGTTCAACTTCAGGCTTTATCGCTACTGTAGCTGTGTAGATAAAGTTCTTTCCCCTTTCGATCTGAGTTACTTCTATCTCAGGCTGTGATACAATCTCGAGATTACTTTCTTTTCTTGCTTCATCATAAGTATCATTTATAATCTCATTTGCAGCATCTTCAAAAAATACTCCTGCACCATATAACTTCTCTATCATCTTAAGAGGTGCTTTTCCTTTACGGAATCCAGGTACAGAAATTCTGTTCTTCTGCTTGTTATAAACCTTGGTAATAGCCTCATCTAAGATCTTTGCATCGGACTCGATGGTAAGCTTTACCATATTCTTCTCTAAGTTTTCGACCTTAACGCTCATCTGATTTTCCTCCATATATTAACTGCCTGGGCTACCATCTCACCCGCGGCAGTCCGTGACAAATATGTATTATAACACAGCTTCTGTAAAATCTCAACGATTTATTTCACAAATCCGCTCTTATCAATGACAGTAACGATCTTATCAGTGACCTCTTTGCAGATCTCATCGTTCTTTCCTTCAACCATCACTCTTATAAGAGGCTCTGTGCCGCTCTTTCTTAAAATAACCCTGCCGTCACCCATAAGACTTGCTTCTGCCTCTTCTTTAGCCTTTAGGACTTCCGGAGCATTTATAACAGCATCCTTGTCGGTCACTTTGATGTTTGTGAGAAGCTGAGGGTAGATCGTAAGTCCTTCTTTAAGCTCTGAAAGTTTTTTCTTTGACTCAAGCATGGCTTCCATTATTTTAAGTGATGTGAGAACTCCGTCGCCTGTAGTTGCATTCTTGCTGAAAATAATGTGTCCGGACTGCTCACCACCTAATGAATATCCGTTCTTTACCATATCCTCGCTGACATACTTATCTCCTACGTCAGTCTTGTCATATCCAATGCCAAGATTGTCAAATGCCTTATAGAGACCGAGGTTACTCATAATGGTCGTAACAACCTTGTTGCCATGCAATTCTCCCCTGTCTTTCAGGTATTTTCCGCATATATAAAGAATGGCATCACCATCTATAACATTGCCCTTTTCATCCACAGCAAGACACCTGTCAGCATCTCCATCGAAAGCAAAACCAACATCAAGTCCATTTTCAACAACAAACTTCTGAAGTCCTTCTATATGTGTAGAACCGCATCCATTATTTATATTAGTTCCATCCGGTTCTGCATTTATAACATAGGTCTTTGCTCCAAGGGCACTGTAAACTGCATTTGCTATCTGGTGTGCCGAACCATTTGCACAATCAAGCCCTACCTTTACATTTTCAAATGATCTTGTAGCAAGTGATATAAGATAGCCTAAATACCTGTTGCGTCCAAGAACATAATCTACTGTACGTCCCACATTCTCTCTTGTGGCAAGCGGAAGGTCGTCCTCAGCCCTATCTACATAGTCCTCGATAAGGGCTTCAACTTCCGGTTCAAGCTTATAGCCGGCTCCATTTATAACTTTTATACCATTGTCGTAGAAAGGATTATGACTTGCCGAAATCATGATGCCGCAGTCAAATCCGCCTGTGCGTACAACATAAGATACGCTTGGCGTGCTTGTAACATGAAGAAGATAAGCATCCGCACCGCTTGCAGTAAGACCTGCAACAAGTGAATATTCAAACATATAGCTTGATCTTCTTGTGTCCTTGCCGATAATTATACGCGCCTTATGCTCTTTTCCATAATATGCTCCAAGAAATCTGCCTACCTTGTACGCATGACGTACCGTAAGCCCCACATTTGCTTCACCTCTGAAACCATCTGTTCCGAAATATCTGCCCATTTCTCTCTCCTTAGACTCTGATAAAGCCTTTTCCTATTATTTCACTTGTGCTTGTGATGATTATAAATGCAGTAGGCTCGATATGATGTACATAACGTTTTAAAAGCATTGCCTGCCTTCTTGTTACTACAGTCAGTACCATGGTCTTATTTTTACCCGAATAAGCTCCCATTGCATCTGTTACAGTCGCAGACCTGTTGAGGTCATCCTCAATATACCGCAAGATAGGCTCCGGATCATCACAGACTATATTTATGTATTTGCATAAGTTGATACCTTCGATGACGGTGTCAATGACAAGTGACTTTGTAACAAGTCCCAATAAGGACATTAAACCTGTCTTTATATCAAATGATACAAAGGTTAACAGGGTAAGTGCTGTATCTGATATCATAAGCCCCTTACCGATATCAACATCTGTATGCTTTTTTATTATCATTGCAAGGATATCCGTTCCTCCGCTTGATGCTCCGATATTGAAAAGGATAGCACTTCCAAGTGCAGGAAGAAGGACTCCGAAAGCAAGTTCGAGCACAGGTTCATCTGTAAGCGGCTGCTTTAAAGGACAAACCCATTCCAATACCTGCAGGGCTCCCGACATAAGTAAGGAGCAGTATACTGTTTTAAATGCAAAGGCCTCTCCAATGGAAAAATAACCTATTATCAACAGAAGGACATTAAAAATAAGTACTATATTTCCTTTGGTAAGGAAACCTGCAGTATACCTGCTGAGTATTACCGCAATACCGGTAACTCCGCCGAACGAGAAGTTGTTCGGAAACTTAAAGAAGTAAATACCGACAACCATAATAAGGATTCCAATCGTCATCAGAAAAAACTCTTTAATCTTTGACCCTTTTTGCAATAATGACATGTTTTCACCTCTGCCCTGTTTTGAGCGAAATCGGAATTTCTAAAAAACAAAAAAGACTAACGGTAACAACAATATCACAGTCAGCCTTTTTTAACAAGATAAATCCGATATTTTTTATCACAAACGAAATTATTTATTTCGCTTACGATACTTTAAAGACAAAAGAGTTAAGCGTACTTTTTCACGAAATCGCAAAAAGTGCTGCACCAATAGCTCCGCAAAGCTGTGCATCCTCGCTTATAGTTATTGGCTCTCCCAAGTGTTCAGACAGTGTTTTAACGAGACCCTTGTTTTTCGAAACACCGCCTGTCATCATGTAGCAGCTCTCCCCGCCTACTCTCTTTACAAGGGCAGCAGTCTTTACAGCTACCGCCTTATTTATGCCATGCACTATATCATCCTTCTTTTTATTTGCGGCAATAAGTGAAACAACTTCTGATTCAGCAAAAACACTGCACATTGAAGAAATTGTAATATCCTCATCATAAGTAAGTCCGCACTGGCTCATTTCATCAAGACTCATCTGCATAGTGTGGCTCATCATATCAAGGAATCTGCCCGTTCCTGCCGCACACTTGTCATTCATCGCAAAATTCAGTACATTTCCATTTTCATCAAGATGAATAGCCTTGCTGTCCTGACCACCTATATCAATTACAGTTCTTACAGACGGATCAAGGAAATGTGCGCCCTTTGCATGACAGGTGATCTCGGTAATACTTCTATCTCCGCTCTGTATCGCATCCCTACCATAACCTGTAGTGACTATATTATCTATATCTTCTCTTGCAAGACCTGCTTTTTTAAGTGCCTGCTGCAGGGCATTTTCTGCACTTATGGCAGCTCCGGCTCCTGTTGGTATTATATTCCTGCGATCATATTTTTATCTTTGTCAAGAATAGCTACATCTGTACTGGTCGAGCCGCTGTCAATGCCGGCAAAAAATCCTTTTCCCATCTTATTTGTCTTCCTTTTACTCTCTGTGCTTTCAAATCCAAGCTCCTCGCGAAAGGCTTCAAGCCTTGTCCTCATCTGTCCCTCTGACTGAGTAGTATAATCCGACTCGATCTTTATAAGAGGAATCGACTTGTTCTCCCTGTTGAGGGCGGCATACTCGAAACCGTAAAAATCGCAGAACCTTACAGTATGATATATAATGCCCTTAAGTCCCGGAGCTTCAAGCACCTGTCTTCTGCCTGTGCTGTCTGTCATTCTCATGCATGGAAACTGAGCAAGAAGTTCTGCCGCATACCAATCCATAAGCTCTTCAAAATCTGTGGTTTCCGGCACTTCGTTATCTGTCACAGTTCTGCTGTTCACACAGCTGTAGTTCCTTACTTTTATCGGCATGGTCTCTGCAGCCATTTTATAGAGCTCATTTCCCATTCTCGCTCCGAGCACAGCAATATGGTCTCCGCTGTCAGGAGTTCTTCTTTGAAATGCTGCTGCAAATTTTTCTTTGCTGAAAGTGGTACCTTTATAGGATCCATAAGCCTCTGCAAGCCTCATAAGCTCTGCCTTCATTACCATGCGTCCGCACCCATTTGCGTCATGAGGAAGGTCCATAAAGAAGATGAAATCAAGCTTATGGCTCGCATCAAGAACATCATAAACACTCTTTATAGTATCGCAGCAGTTGACTAAAACAAGTTCCTTCACTTTTCCGGCTGCAACATCTTCTATAACAGTCTTGCCAAAACCGCAGATATTGGCTCCGACATACTGATCTGCCACATCAAACCCCTGTGGCATGTGGTTCAATATCTCACACTCACCGCCAAATGCCTTTAATAATTCTACAGGTGTATACTTACAGACATACGCTGTCTTATTCATTTTTCGTTCCTTGTCGCAGGCATAGTGCTCATCGGTGTCGTGCCTGCAAACGTCACCGTTGAAAGTCTGAAATTATATTTCAACCTTTATCCTTCCTGTTCAAGCAGTTCAAGAAATGCCTCAAGTCTTGTGGCTGTCTGACCTTCTCCGCCATGAGAATGATCACATCCGTCGCCATCCAGTACAAGAAGTGGTATACCTGCCTCTTCAAACATTTTCTTGGCAAGGTTACTTCCACCTATCGTATGCTTGCACCCCCAGTGATTGAACCATACAACGCCATCTGCGCCTGTTTCTTTCGCATGTTTGATACCAAGCTCTATCCTTCTTGTAATATTTCCATTAGTAGCATTGTTTATAAGCCTTTGTGCCATAGCCTCAAAAGGATGGTCCGAATCAAAATCAGCATCTGCCACATCTGCAAGTTCATCTCCAACGATCTGAGCTCTTTCTGAAAAGAGAAGACTCTTTTTTAACGAATCCGACCAGAATGGAAGTGTATGCATCCAGTAAATATGCTTTCCCTTCTTTTCCGGTGCTTTCCTTATATCCGCAAGAAGCATATTTACATATTTCTCTCCTTCCTTTGTTCCAAGGAGAAGATTATTGGTAAGTCCAAGATATAGAGGTGATACTATATCTGTAGAAATAAATTTATCTGCTCTCATTCTTCTTGATCTTGCAAAAAGCTCCAGAGTTCTCTTTGACCTCGCCACTCTCTTTTTAAGTGCTTCTTCATCTGTCTTTTTTCCGGTTGCCCTGCAGATAAAATCAGCAAGCTCACGAAGTTCATCTGCCACCATGCTTACTGCTGCCTTGCTGTAGTAAGCAGGCACTTCTATAAAAAAGGACGGAACATCATAATATTCTGCAAGAGCTTTAAATGTAAGCATATTGGCATCGCAGGCAACATTTGTGTATGCTATCAGCTTTGGTGCCGGCAGTATCCCCTTTAGGGCTGTTCCCGCAAATACTCTGTGGTAACTGCAAAGTGTTTCAGGAAGTCCATATTCCGAAGTCTTTTCTATCATAGGGGCTTCTGCCTCGGAAGCAGAAATATAGCATGACATGCCCTCGACACTATATGGTATCAGTCCTGCTTCCTGCATTATCTCACATGGAGTAAAAATGCTTACCATTGCTGTTTCCTCAGGGTGTCTTAACGGCGCCCTCATAGTATCCATCGTAAGCGTTGAAAGATAGGCATCTGATGTGTTCAATCTTCTGTCAGGGAAAAATCTGAAACGGGCATCTTGAAGCATCCAGCCTGCCTTAAGCACGTTTCTTGCTGCGACCGGATGTTTTTCTGAGAGTGATGATACAGTTGTACCGAATGTTTTAATGATGTTCATAGGGTCTTCTCTTCCAAAATAGTTATATTTATTTAAGTTAAATACATATAAAAAAACAGCCTCCAGAGGAGGCCTTTGCATCATGCCTGCGGAAAGCAGGAGTCACATAATGCACTTCTAATTTATGGTGGTTTTATATACCCAATCATGGGTACTTGCGGATAACAGGAGTTGAACCTGCACGGGGGTTGCCCACCAGAACCTAAATCTGGCGCGTCTGCCAATTCCGCCATATCCGCACATGACATATAACAAAGTGATATGTCAATTTTTTGTATCACCTGACGGTGATTTTTTCTGTATCATCTGACGACGATACTTTATGTATCACCTTACGGTGATACTAGACGTATCGCTTTGCGATACGTCAATAACTGGGCCAGCCGGATTTGAACCGTCGAATGCAGGAGTCAAAGTCCTGTGCCTTAACCGCTTGGCTATGGCCCATCGCTGTCCTTTTAAAAGACAGACAAAAAGTGCTTATAAAATAAAAAGCAAAGGCACACAGTCTTTGCTTAAAGGGTGGGTACAGGGGCTCGAACCCTGGGCCTTCAGAGCCACAATCTGACGCTCTACCAACTGCGCTATACCCACCATATTGAATTATGCCTAAAACAGACAAATGTGCCAGAAGGGATTCGAACCCCCGACACACGGCTTAGAAGGCCGTTGCTCTATCCAACTGAGCTACTGGCACATACATTTTCATTTCTGAAAACGAAAGCGGGTGATGGGAATCGAACCCACGTATCCAGCTTGGAAGGCTGGTGTTCTACCATTGAACCACACCCGCAGATGAAAACTAAATTGTAAAAAGTCGGGGTGACAGGATTCGAACCTGCGACCTCTTGATCCCAAATCAAGCACTCTAGCCAAGCTGAGCCACACCCCGATCGGTGTTTGCGTTGTTTGTTTTTTCAGAACGCGAGATTTATTATACACGCTCCAAAAGGATATGTCAACCCTTATTTTAAAGTTTTTTGCCATAAATTTTTTTAAGATTCTGACATTACAGACAACTCGCACACCGCCCCCTTTAAGAATGCACTATTTTGCCCATTGCATCAAGATAATTGAGCGCACAGAGCATATTTCCCGCGTCGTCCATCTCAAGTATCATAAAGCTTGGTTTGCCGTTTCCCTGACGCGGTCTTTCGAGGCTTCCGGGATTTAATACTCTGACGCCACCCACTTCCATATCAAGCGGCACATGTGTATGACCATATACTGCTATATCGCAACCATTTGCAGCTGCCGCATCCGCAATCTCCTCCGGTCCGTAGCCAACAGAATAATGGTGTCCATGCGCAAGAAAAATAAGTTTATCGCCAAACGCTATCACATCCTTTGAAGGAAGGTCAAAGGATGTATCGCAGTTTCCTCTTACCATGTAAAGTTCTTCTGCGACTTTTTTTCTAAACCATTCTTCTTCTCCGCATACATCTCCGGCATGAAGCACCATATCTACAGGACCGATTTTGTCATATACCTTCTCAAAATTACCATGTCTGCCATGCGTATCACTTACTATAAGAACTCTCATCATTCAACCTCTTTTTATTGCAGCATCGGGTTTTGCCCCGATACTGCACTCTACCAACCAATACGAGAGCGTTAATTCATGGTCGTTCAGTCATTTTTATATCTTCAATTACTTTTTTCATTGCTCTTACAGCCTGTCCTCTGTGACTGATAGTATTCTTTTCTTCAGAACTTATATCCGCACTTGTTTTTCCATACTGCGGCAAAAAGAATATCGGATCGTAGCCAAATCCATTTTTACCTGACTTTTCATGTGCGATAGTACCTTCCATTACGCCTGTCCTTGTGGTCTCCCTGCCATCAGGGAGCACAAGTGCCATAGCGCAAACAAATCTCGCTGTCCTCTCCTCTTCCTTTGCTTCTTTAAGAAGTTCGATTATATGATCATTTTTCACATCATAAGAAGTATCGTGCCCCATATATCTTGCTGAATAGATTCCCGGCTCTCCATTAAGGTAATCTACCACAAGTCCGGAATCATCCGCCATGGCTGCCTCACCTGAGATTTTTGCTATGGTGCGAGCCTTGATAAGGGCGTTTTCCTCAAATGTTTTTCCATTCTCCTCTATTTCAACCTGAATCCCCGCTTCCTTCATGGTTACAATTTCAATGCCGCTGTCTGCTAAGATTTCTCTTATTTCAACAACCTTGTTTTTATTTCCGGTTGCAAATATTATCTTGTCAAGCATAATATACCTCCACAATAAAAGAGCCCCGGATACCCGGAGCCCTTATAGTCCTAATTACCGTTTACAGCTCTCATTATAGCATTATACATTGCTTCTGCACAATCCTTAAGTTTATTTTCATTCTTAAGCAACGCAAGATCCTTATCGTTGGTAAGATACCCCACTTCCATAAGGACTGAAGGCATACGCGTATGATGTATCACATATATCTTGCTGCCTTCATCAAGCCCTCTGTATCTGGATTTTAAAACATCCGTAACGCCTTGCAGCATATCGGCTGCAAGTGCCTTCGACTTGCCACTCTTATCCTTTTCATCATAAAGGATCTCGGAGCCATATACTTCATTTGTAAAATATGCATTGTTGTGTACACTTATAAGGTAGTCTGCATCCACCTTATTTGCAAGATCTGTCCTGCTTTTAAGATAAGTAGTCGTGTCTGTAGTCCTTGTATAATAGACCTTGACTGTATCCTGCTTATCAAAAAAATCTTTCATGTAATTGACAATCTTTAAATTTACAGATTTCTCTGACGTCTTCCCATCAAAAGAAAAAGAGCCGGGATCTTTGCCGCCATGACCTGCATCTATAACTACTATCTTGTCGTATACTTCTTTAGGTCTCTTAAGACTGATATAATAACTGTCATTGTCTTCGTAGAGAGTAGGAACATAAACTGTATTCAATACAAATGAAACTTTTAATCTGCCATCCTCCCCTGCGATTATCCTTGTTGCAAGAAGAGGATCTTTTGTCTTCTTTTTCTTCTGTTCACCTGACGCATCGTAATATTCATCCTGAATATCGTCGTTTATAACATCATTTCCTGAAAGGTATGCCTGAATATATGGCTCCAACAAGATTTGCTCCAGATCTCCCGTATATTCATGACCATTGTAATATCTTGTTATATCATTGGATGAAATAGTCTTTACATTTGCATTATCAATATCGATGCTTACTGTCCTGTACAGGTAATCATCTGTAACGACAGCCATTCCGGCACCTTCCGGTCGTTTTATCTTAAGATAGACTTCGGATAAGACAGATGGATCGAAGGCAGACTCCGTATTATTTATTTCAACATTGACTGCTGCCTCTGTGACAGGATTTCTTTTTTCTGAATCCTGATCTGCCATGATAACATCTTTATTGATATTTTCTATAACCGCCGGTAACGAGGCATTCTCTGTTATTGCAGACGCACTTCCTGCTGCCTCCCCGCTTACTGGCATCTCGCTTTCTATAGTGCCCTGTGAGACAACCTTATCCGGAGTTTCAGCATTGGCAAGTATAGTCAATGGCTCAGGCTTAAAGCTTGAAAAAAGAACAGTAAAAAAGAGAGCCCCAGTCATAAGCGAAACGCTGGAAGCCGTCATCCTTTTCAGTTCTCTATGTTTCTTATCCACTGACTTCACCATCCATAACTTTATTTTTTTTAACGACTATTTTATTATACCACCAATTTATAAATATTCAAGAATATCGTAAACGAAATAAATAATTTCGTTTGCGATATAAGTCGCCGAGAATTATTGCTGGATAGAGCAAGCTCTATCCGCAATTATTTTCTTCGCTTACTATAAATACTAAGACATCGCATAGCAATGTCTCGTAGCCCCTGGCATCGTCGCAAGACGATTTATCAATGTCCGGGGTATCCAGTTTCTTGGACATCACGCAGCAAAGCCTTGCGACCTGCCATCGTCAACAGGTGATTGTCATTATCCGCTGTCAATTTTCCCTGATATCGCGCTTTGGCGGCTTTGGACCGGGATAAGAATAAAAATATGTCTTTAGCATACCATTATATATCTTTCTATTCTTGGCCGACTTTTTTCCTATTGAATTTTCTGCATCCTCATAGCCTGTGATAATGTAATAGGACCAAGTAGGAAGGGTCGCAAATGCCTCACCTATAGTTTTATAAAGCTCCGGCATATCCTTCTTTTCTTCAAGTCTTTCACCGTAAGGCGGGTTTGTAATGATAAATCCGTACTTATTATGGCTTGAAATGTTCCTTACGTCTCTTGCCTGAAAATGGATCTGATCATCTACTCCTGCAAGCTCTGCATTTGCCCTTGCCGCATCGAGTGCGTCAGGATCTATGTCGTATCCCTGAATAGAGAGCTTTGTATCCGTATCAATAAGGCTGTAGGCTTCCTTTTTAGCTTCTTTAAAAAAGCTTTCTCCAACAAGGCTCTTCCACTTCTCTGCTGTAAAGTGCCTGTTTATTCCCGGTGCGATATTAAGTCCTATCATTGCCGCCTCGATAGGAATTGTTCCGCTGCCGCAGAAAGGATCGATAAGTATCCTGTCTTTTTTCCATGGCGTAAGACTTATAAGGGCTGCCGCCAATGTCTCTGAAATAGGCGCCTTTACCGCCATCTTCCTATAGCCTCTTTTATGGAGTGATTCTCCTGATGTATCCAGTGCTACTGTAACTTCATCTTTTAATAAAGATACTCTTACCGGAAAATCTTCTCCGTCTTCCGTAAACCAGTCTGTCCTGTATTTTGTTTTAAGCCTGTCGACCATAGCTTTTTTCATTATCGACTGTATGTCTGATGTAGAAAAAAGTTTGCTTTTTATAGAGGTTGCTTTCTTTACCCAGAATCTTCCATCCTTAGGAATATATTCTTCCCATGGAAGAGCCTTTGTTTTTTCAAAAAGTTCATCAAAGGTATATGCCTTAAATGTGCCGACTATAAGCATGATTCTTTCTGTTGTACGAAGAAACACGTTGGCACGGGCAATATCCGCTGCAGAGCCTTTAAAATTCACTCTTCCATCTGTTACGCCTGTAATGGTTAAGCCAAGGTCTGTTATCTCTCTTTTAAGAACAGCCTCAAGACCGAAGTGACACGGGGCATACAGGTCAAACATTCTTTCGCTCATTATATCTCCTTATTGCATTAGCTCCCTTCACTACGTTCAGGGACATGTTGAAATATGTAATTCCTTTTACGATAAAAAAGGCACCGGCTATACCGATGCCTTTAGGACGGATCAGTTATCCGTCATTTGCTTAGGTCTTGTAATTATAAACTAATAATAAAAGTTCGTCAAGACCTGTCGTATTACGCAGTAATACGACATACGCACTCAACTTGCCGAAGGCAATTACAATACTGGGTGCTCATAAATACCATTTGCACAGCAATATATAGTAAGCGAAGAAAATAATTGAGGATAGAGCAAGCTCTATCCTCAATTATTTCTAAGCGACGTTTATCGTAAACGAAATTACTTATTTCGTTTACGATAACATTTTACCATCCGAAGAAGAAGTTATTATAATTATCTAAATCATCTTCTTCGTCGTTGTCGTTATCTTCAGGGTAATCTCCATCATTTTCACCTGAATTACCCTGATTTACAACATCGCTTTCCTTTTCAGCAGGCTTCTTTGCAAGAGTCACTTCAATGTCCGTTTCCTTGTACTCGCCATTATCGTAGCGCTGTATGGTCACTTTGACCTTATCACCCTTTTTCTTTGTCGAAAGGATTGAATTTATAGTAACCGAATTCTTTATCTTGTAGCCGTCAATCTTTGTGATAACGTCCCCCTTCTGGATTCCTGCTGCCGCAGCACCGCCATCTTCTGCAACCTCTGAAACGTAAAGTCCATAAGGGATATTATATACAGAATGTGTCTCATCATTTACAACTGCATAATATACGCCAAGATATCCTCTGTCTTTTTCATCAACAGCTTCACTTGTCTTTAACTTTTCTGCAAGCGGTTTTGCTGTATTCATAGGAATAGCATATCCCATGCCTTCTACTGACCTGTCTGCAAGCTTTGCAGAATTGATACCTATGACCTGTCCTCTAAGGTTGATAAGAGCACCGCCGGAATTGCCGGGATTTATTGCGGCATCTGTCTGGATAAGTTCAAGTGTGATATCATCCATATTTACTTCTCTGCTCGTTGCACTTACATAGCCAACAGTAAGAGACTGACCATAGCCCAGTGCATTTCCGATAGCCATGACCATCTCGCCTACTTTAAGCGAATCTGAATCGCCAAGCTCTGCAAGCTTTATAGCCTTCTTGGTGGAGTCCCTCATGTCGGAAAGCTTAACTTTTACTACTGCAAGGTCGCTGTACGCCGCAGTTCCCTGTACTTCACCCTCCACTGCCTCATCATCCGAAAATTTAATGACTATGCTTTTTGCTCCGTCAACAACGTGATTATTTGTAAGAATGTATATATTTTTATCATCTTCATCAAAAATAACACCAGAGCCGGCTCCGGTTATATCCTTTGAATAAGTGCCAAAAAATGTCTGTACGTCTTCAGTAGACTGACAGGTTATAGCAACTATGGAAGGAAGAACTGCATCATAAACCTCTGAAAGGTCTGATGTGCCCGCCGCACTAAGTCCGCTTATAACTTCTGTCTGCCCTATCTTTGCCGCTGGTTCCTTTTTTTCTTCTACAACTCGAGAAGAACTTTCTGCAACAGTCGCATTGTTTTTCCCTGCGGTCGCAAAGTAGGTAAATGCCGCACCTGCACCGCCTGCGATTATCATGCAGAGTATCACGATAACAATGATAAGCCCCTTGTTGCTGTGCCTGCCGTTGTTTCCACTATTGTACCCACCGCCGTATACAGGCATACCGGAATTAACATTATTATTCGTATTATAATAATCTGTACTATGACTCTGGTTTTCCTGTCCGTATTCCTGATTTTGATTCTGGTTATTCATATCCATAGTATCATACCTCCTGACCACCTATATTAAAACTAAATTGTGTTCAAAATATGAAATCAGTTCATACTTTCACTTTTTCTTTTTCTATTATGGATAAATATACTTCTTCGAGTTATAATAGGTAGCAAATGTTTATTTAAGCTCTATCCGACCATCACTCTCGCGATAGCAGACAAATTATATTACCGGACTTTATCCGATAATATTATATAGGAGTTGTCTAATGATAAAAGAAAATCAACAGGCATTGAACAGGCTCTATGTCCTTTGTGATGCCATTTTAATAGTCCTGTCTTTTGTACTGGCATGGCTGATACGTTTTGAAATATTTCCGCCTCAGCACGCGATCTGGTGGCCTTTGCGCCATTACATGAGATTTCTCATATTTCTGGTTCCCATTTACCTGATCGTCTACTTTACCTCATCTGTCTATACACCTATGAGAAAAGTCCGGTTCAGGGTTGAGACTGCAAATTTTGTGAAAGCAAACATGATTGCCATCATAAGCTTTCCGGTTGTTTTGTATGCCACACATGAAGCCAATATCTCCCGTTCCTTCATGGCTATATTTTTTGCTGTAAATATATTTTTAGGTGTGACATTTAGGTTTTACCTCCGCAAGATCCTTTACGCCATCAGAAAGCGCGGCATAAATCAGAAGCATATCCTCCTTGTCGGATGCAGTCCGGTAGCAGAAGAGTATATTAAAAGGATCAAAAAGAATCCTGAATGGGGATACATGATATACGGCATAGTAGATGACCATGTAAGCAAGGGAACAAGCATTTCAGGTATAAATGTCATAGCTGACACCAGCGAGCTTCCAGAGCTTTTAAACGAGCATATTTTTGACGAGATTGCCGTCACCCTTAAGCTTCAGGACTATGATAAGCTTGAAAAAATTGTTGCCGCCTGTGAAAAAAGCGGTACGCATACTCAGTTCGTTCCCGATTACCATAATGTGATTCCTACTGCTGCCCACACAGAAGACCTTGATGGACTTCCTGTTATAAATATAAGGCATGTGCCGCTTGCCGCCCCGTTTAACCGCATGATAAAAAGAATTGTGGATATCTTTGGTGCAATAGTAATGCTCATTGTATTCTCAATTCCTATGCTTATAACTGCAATCATGATAAAGCTCACATCGCCCGGTCCCCTTATCTTCAAACAGGAGCGTGTAGGCTTGCACAATAAGCCTTTCCACATGTACAAGTTCCGTTCAATGAGGGTTGAAGACCCTAAAAAGGAAAAGAAGAAATGGACTACAAAGGGAGACCCAAGAGTTACCCCTGTCGGAAAATTTATACGAAGGACCAGCATAGACGAGCTCCCTCAGGTCTTTAATGTGCTTAAGGGTGACATGAGCCTTGTGGGTCCACGTCCTGAAAGACCTTACTTTGTTGAAAAATTTGCAGAGGAAATCCCACGTTACAACATAAAGCATCAGGTAAGACCAGGTATTACCGGCTGGGCTCAGGTAAACGGATACAGAGGAGACACCTCAATAAGAAAGCGAATTGACTGTGATATATACTACATAGAAAACTGGACACTGGGCTTTGATTTCAGAATATTATTTCTTACCTTCTTCAAGGGATTTGTCAACAAAAACGCTTATTAACAAAGAGGCGGTGAAAATGTGTAGTGATCATTTTCACCGCCTCTTTATCATATCATTATTTCAAAACATAATTTCCGTCGCCACGACTAACAAGGCTTGTGGCAAAGAGGATCTTGGCTGCATCTACAAGATACTCTGTATCCCTTGCGCCTGCTGTTTCATAAGGTGAATGCATTGCAAGCTGCGGAAGTCCTATATCTACTGTATTAAGCGCAACCTGTGAATTGGATATGTTGCCCAAAGTAGAACCGCCTATCATGTCTGATCTGTTGAGGAATGTCTGATATGGCACCTTTCCCCTGCTGCAGATTTCCTTGAATATAGCTCCGGAAACTGCATCTGTCGTGTATTTCTGATTTGCACTGTACTTTATAACGATACCTTTATTAAGATATGGCCTGTTTGTAGGGTCTGCCTTATCTGTATAAGATGGATGGACTGCATGTGCGTTATCAGCAGATACCATAAAGCTTGAAGCAAGTTTCATGGTCATATCTTCCTCGATTTCAGACTTATCCTCTATAAAGGCAAGATCTATTCTTCTAAGAGTATCCTTAAGGAAGGTTGAAGCTGCTCCCTGTTTTGTGCCTGAACCAACCTCTTCATTGTCAAATACGCAACATACAGACGTGCTTTCAGTCGGTTTACTGCCAATAAATCCCTGAATACTTCCAAATGCACACTGAAGATCATCAATTCTTCCTGATGATACAAATTCATCACTTAAACCTGTAAATGTACCTTTTTCTCTGATATAAAGGAAAAGGTCTGTATCAAGTATATCCTCTTCTTTTACATGTGCTGTGGCTGCAACAAGCTTTAAGAAGCTTCCCTTTGCATCCTCACCGTCCTCTGAAAAGAGCGGGAGCATTTCTGACTGCACATTAAGCTTATGACCGTTGTTTGCTTCTCTGTCCATGTGGATCGCAAGGCTTGGAATGATGCAAAGATCCTTATCTATATTTACGAGCCTTGTTTCTATTCCGGAATCTGTCTTTACCATAACCCTTCCTGCAACAGAAAGAGGTCTGTCAAACCATGGGTAAAGCAACATTCCGCCATACTTTTCCACATTAAGCTTTACATAATTCTTTTCAACTTCTACTTCTGCATTTGCCTTTATCTTGAACACAGGAGAATCGCAGTGGCTTGCCATTATCTGAAAGCCATTAAACTTCTTTGAAGGTACTTCAAACGCGATTATAGCGGAATCATTTCTTGTAACGAAATACTTCACGCCTTCTTTTATCGACCACTTTTCACCTTCATAAAGCCTTACTGCTCCAGCCTTTGTAAGCATATCTGCCAGATTTGCAACTGCAAAAAAAGCATTTGGACTTGCGTCCAGAAACTCAAGCATCTTTCTACTGATTACATTTTCACTCATATCTGCCTTCTTTCATTCTTAACAGCATAATTTACTGTATATATCTATCACAGGAAATTTCTACTTTAAAATGCACTCCTCATACACTCTTCTTGCTGATTCGCCATCAAAATATTTATAGTAAGTATCTACAAATGCCTGCTTTTTAGCTATATTGTCCCCTGTAACCTTATTCGACACCGCTTCGCAGACCATCGCGGCAAGTTCATCTACGTTGTCTGTAACAGGTCCAGGCATGTCATTTTTATAGTCCATATAAAGACCACGTCCATTTTTAATAAAATCATCAATATCATCTGCATAAAAGAACATTGGTCTTTTAAAAACAGCATAATCAAAAAATATAGACGAATAATCTGTTACAAGAATATCTGACAGGGCAAGAAGCTCATTTAATTCCCTATAACCTGACACATTATAGACTCTGCCCTTATATTCTGAATCAATATCATCCTGAAAGACTCTTTCAACAAAAGGATGAAGTCTTACAAGAAGAACGACATTCTCCGGAATTTCCTTCAGAAATTGTGGGATATCAAGATGAATCCGCGGATCTTCTGTCTCATTATCCCTAAATGTAGGCGCATAAAGAACTATATATTTTTCTTCAAGAGAGGCTCTTAAATACCTCTCCATTTTTCTCTTTATGACTGCAATCCTTCTTCTCCTGTCCCTGTGCGGACTTGCTGCAAGCCCGACAAGCCAGTCTGTTCTTGGAAGCCCTGTAACACGCACCTTTGACTTATCTACCCCAAATGCTTTGGCATACTGCTCAACCTGACAGTCTGAATTTACTATGAGATAATCAATGTTGTCATCCATCTTTTTCTCATATTTTAATAAGGTACCGGTATTAAAATCCTGTCCGAATTTTTTAAGTGACCCTGTCCCATGCCAGAGCTGTATCACTTTTGTTTCCGGTCGGACTTTTAAAAAAGCCATAGGAAGGAATTCATTGTCCATCAGGATGATCGCAGACTCCGCCATTATCCATGGAAATAAAAAGACGAGACTGGCAAAGGAGGGCGCCTCGCCCTCTATCGCCCCATTCCTGTCCTCATTTGTGTAATAATATATCTCATAGTCATCATAAGCGTTCATGTACGCTGTCAGGCTTTTTATGTTTCCTGTTTCTGATGAATCATTTGTAGCAACAGCAAAAACCTTACGTGGATCAACCTTTTTCTTAAAAAGACACGCCAACTTATAATTCAATGCAAACAAGCGATATCCGACTGTTTTTAATAAATTCATTTTGAAAGCTCTCCAATTAAGCTTATTATGCTGTCTGAAGCAGTTCCCTTGTCATAAGTATGGAATTTCGCATAGAAGGCTTTCTCTTTTTCCCCATACTTCTCTTCATAAGTGCTTTCAGGTTCCATAAGATCTTTTATAAGCTCTTCTGTAGTCTGCGAAACCGGACCGGGGATTTCAGCAAGAAAATCAAAATAAAATCCTCTGAGACTGTCCCTATATTTTTCCAGATCGTAGGCGTAGAAAAACATAGGTCTGTGAAGCAGCGAATAATCAAACATTACAGATGAATAGTCAGTTATCATAAGGTCTGAAACAAGGTAGAGCACATTTATCTCAGCCTGCGCTGTAAAAGGGTATACAAAACCTTTATAATCTGACCAGTCTATCCTGTCACCTATAAGATAATGATATTTAACCGCCATAACGAAGTCTTTGCCGAGTGCTTCCTTCATTTTCATAAAATCAAGCTTAGGCTTAAATTCGTATTTTCCCGAGGCATCATATTCATCATCACGCCAAGTCGGCGCATAAAGTATGATCTTCTTATCAAGCGGAAGCCCAATACTTTCCTTAAGTTTCCTTATATCCTCCGGATTGTTCTTCTTAAAAAGAATATCATTCCTCGGATACCCTGTACAAAGCATCGTTTTATGAAAGTCAAAACACCTCTCAAATATCTTTGCAGAGTAATCATTTTGGGCAACAAGATAGTCCCATGTTTTTGTATTATTTCTGAAATTTTCCTTGTAGACCTCTATATCATTGCCTCTTGCCATATTCACAGAGTCCATGTCAAGTGCAAGCTTCTTTAAAGGAGTACCATGCCATGTCTGAATATAGTGCTGATCTTCCTTTTTCCTGATAAATTTAGGCTGTCTTGCATCAAAGATCCAGATTCCAGCCTTTGCCATATAGTAAAGATATGCAAGTCGCCCATAGCGAATGATCTTTGCATTTCCGGGGAGCTTATCAGGTCTTTTCCCCTTTTGGAAAAACCATACACATCTATATTCGTTATCCAGCCCTTTATCCACCATTTCTTCATAAATTGCACGTGGAGAACCGGTATAATTCAGTCCTATGCTGCTGTCAAAAACTATCATTTTCTTATCTACAGGTAAAAATCTGTACATAAGCTTGTAAAGTCCGACTGCCGCCTTTTTAAGATATTTTTTTAAATGCTTCTTTATATCAGCCAATTTTATCAGTCCTTATGTCCGCTCCAGCCAAGATCTTCTTTTATCTTGGTGGTTGAAATGCCTGCAGTACGCGGAAGATAAACAACTTCACAGTAATCCTTTAAGAAATCGAACTTTCCTTCCCAGTCATTTCCCATTACAAAAACATCGACATTATATTTTTTAACATCTTCAACCTTCTGTTCCCAACAATTCTCAGGGATAACAAGATCAACATACTTGATAGCTTCAAGTATAAGCTTTCTGTCCTCAAAGCTGTGGTATGCTTCCTTGTGCTTGCCTGCATTGAATTCATCTGTTGAAAGTCCGACTATAAGACGGTCTCCGAGAGCTGCAGCCCTTCTTAAGATATTGATATGTCCTGCATGAATAAGATCAAAAGTTCCGTATGTAAGTACTGTTTTCATTTTAATTAAATCTTCCTTCCTCAGCCACCAATCTTATTATTATAAATATCTGCCACATCCTTGGCATCGCCCTGAGCTATGATATGTCCCTTTTCAAGGAGAATAGCCTTGTTGCACACATCAAGCATCTGGTCGATCGAATGAGACACAAAAAGAACGGTAACATTATTTTTAATCATTGATTTTACTTTCTTAAGGCTCTTTTTCCTGAATTTAGCATCACCTACCGAAAGTACCTCGTCAAGTATCAGGATATCCGGCTCAACTATTGTTGCTATCGCAAAACCAAGCCTCGACTTCATTCCGGATGAATAATTTTTCACCGGAACATTTATAAAGTCACCCAATTCTGAAAACTTGACTATCTCTTCATACTTTTCCTGTAGAAATGATTTGGAATAGCCAAGCATGGCACCATAAAGGTAGATATTTTCTGCGCCTGTGTACTGCTTGTCAAAGCCTGCTCCAAGTTCAAGCAGCGGGGCAATCTTGCCTTTTATCTTTACTTTGCCTTCGGTTGGCTTTAAGACACCGGAAACAACCTTCAAAAGAGTGGATTTGCCGGCTCCGTTTAGCCCTACTATACCGACTCTGTCGCCTTTTTCGACCTTAAATGTGACATCCTTAAGTGCCCAAAATTCCTTATACATAAGTTCTCTTTTGAGAAACTTTATAACATAATCCTTAAGGTTATCCACCTTTTCAGAACTCATGTTGAATTTCATGCCAACATTGTCGACTTCTATAGCATATTTATTACTCATTTATATTTCCTTAAATGTGAAGAATGAACTTATCCTGCTGCTTATAGAAAGCAAATATGCCTATAATAAGCGTTACTGATGCAAATGCCATCGAATAAAGCATATAATCCGTCTCAATTGCCGCCCCGAACACTGCACTTCTGAAATTAACTATGCATGCATACAGTGGATTAATCTGCAAGATCCACCCGTATCCGTTTTTTATGATCTTTTCCGGATTATAGAAAATAGCCGATGAATACATGATAAGCATAAGAGCTACGCCCCAAAGATATTCCATATCCCTGAAGAAAACAGCCAAGGTCGCAAGGCACATTCCAACTCCCAAAGCCATAAAAAACAATACTGCAAGTGGGATTATTGCATGTATTATATGTATTGTAGGATAAACTCCTAAAACAAGTGACACTCCTACAAGTACTATCAAAGATATCAGAAATATCACATAACTTGATATTACCGATGAAACCGGATAAATATATTTAGGCACATATACTTTTTTTATCATTGACGCATTGGAGCGTATGGATTTGGTCGCCGCTTTAGTAGCATTAGCAAAAAAAGTATATAAAAGGCGTCCTGTAAGAATATATACAGGGAAAGATTTGTCATCTTTCCCGTAAAAGCTTGAAAATACAATGGTTAAAACTATCATTGTGAGAAGAGGCTCTATAAGAGTCCACAGAATACCCAGGTACGACCTTCTGTATTTCAACTTGATGTCCTTCTTGACAAGCTCCACAAGAAGAAATCTGTATTTTTTAAAATTATTGATTACTGAAATTATTGTTTTTTCCTCCCCAGAATATATCTGTCTGTCATTTCAGATCAAATACTTCATTACAAATCTGCTCTGATGCATTACCTTTATCAAGGTAGCAGAATTTGTCGTAAAACGCATCGTATTTTTCTTTATACTTTTCATTGATCTTATCAATGTTCTTTACTGCATCGGCAACTTCCTCCGTTGTAAAGAGCATAGGTCCCGGAACTTCTTCTTCCATGTTGAAATAGAAGCCTCTGAGCATTCCTCTGTATTTATCAAGATCATAAGTATAATAAAGAATTGGTCTTCTAAGATTTGCATAATCAAAGAAAACCGACGAATAGTCTGTGATGCATATATCTGAAATCAGATATATTTCTGCAATATCATCATATTTGCTGAGGTTGACTACAAAGTCTCCCATTCCAGTCACATCAACCTTGTCGGCTATATAGTAATGAGTACGAAGAATTATCACATAATCATCACCAAGCTCTCTCTTCATAGTAGGAAGATCAAGCTTTAACTGAAATTTATACTGACCTGTTCCATAATACTCGTCATCGCGGAATGTGGGCGCATAAAGTATGGTCTTCTTTCCTTCAGGTATGCCTACCTTCTTTCTTATCTGTCTGGCAAGCTCATCCCTGTTTGGTGCGTGCAGAATATCGTTTCTTGGATACCCATACATCAGCATATTTCCATCAAATCTGAAACAACTTCTGAAAATATCCGCTGAATACTGGTTGTCCGCAACGAGATAATCCCACTGTTTTGCCTGTTTAAATATCTTTTTCTTATAGCCAGGTGTCGAGGAGAAGTTATCGTCCATATCAAAGGCAAGACGCTTTAACGGCGTTCCATGCCATGTCTCAAGGAATACCTGTTCATCCCTCTTTCTCATAAATCCCGGCTGATGAACATTGAAAACAAAATATTTACATCTGGCGATATAATATGCATACTCTATCGAAAATCTCTTTACCTTTTTGCAGTCATACGGTATCTTACTCTTTGGATTGTCAATTACCCATATATATCTGAATTTTCCCGGATATTTCTTATTAAGGTACTCATATATTCCTTTCGGATTATCTCCATAGCTCTT
>Ga0256405_10003838_pt1 | contig 30042 bp, 32 predicted proteins | sample RumenRJG_02DNA_FD_189096 | JGI IMG/M metagenome (GOLD analysis project Ga0256405, IMG submission 189096) | Bovine rumen microbial communities from Lethbridge, Alberta, Canada - RJG_02 | ecosystem: Host-associated > Mammals > Digestive system > Stomach > Rumen | place: Canada: Alberta...
AATGGCTCCACGGACGCGACTTTGTTCAATTCGGCAAAATCGCTATTAGCGCAAACGAAAGGGCAGATACTGGCAATATGTAATCTGCTTTTTCGTTTACGCTAACAGCGATTGTAACCTAATCAAGTTTCTGTTCCTTACAAACTAGAATTGCCTCAACCGCAAATATATCCGCAAGAAAAAAAAGTGCCGTCTTTTTACCGACGAATTTTGTCATCATCTGATAGTCCTGATTTCTCTTCTGCTCCGTCTCATGAAGGGAGATAAAATCATTTGTCAGATAATCCCTTCCCGTTTCCTTCCATGCCTTTCTGTATCCAAGCCAGCGTTCATGATCGACTCCAATGTTTTTTCTTGCACATACATAAATATTCTCATATCCTCGCTCCAGCAGATATTTCGTCATAATATAGCCTCCATTTTCATCCTGAAGACCTACATTGACATAATCTGATTTTTCTTTATTGATCAGATCAATTGCAACGATCGGTTTATTGACAAGGGTTTTGAGTTTCATGTAATTTTGATATTTAAAAGTGATTGCAATAAGACCATCCACATTCCATGCCAATGCCATATGAAAAATATCTTCTAGACTTTCCGCCGCATACAACATCATGTAATATCCTTCTTTTCGAAGTGTTTCTTCCATTGCGCCAATGATGTGACTGTAAAACGTATCCGAAATAACAGAGTTTTCATAATAACGTGAAGTATGAATTACTACTCCGATGATCTTTGAACTGTTGTTTTTTAATGCACTCAGTCCCATTTTGGGTACATAATGATACTCATCCAAAAGCTTCTGGATCTTTTTCATATTTTCCTTGGACACTTTTTTACATTGCCATGTAAAACATTGTACACGGTTGTCATACTGACACCTGCCATTTCAGCAACCTCTTTTATTGTTGTCATTTTTTATATCCTCTCAAGTATCTTTTGTTTCTAACATTTCTACTTTATTGTAAATGCAGGTAAATTTTGTGTCAAAGGAATAATGTTCGGATTTGTCGAAAGCGAAATCTCTTTAATTTGTTCATGTGTCATGGTTATCATCTCCTGAATTTATTTTATCCAATCAATACTTTTTTGCCATCAAACGCAAACCCATAATGCCGGATATGTTCTTTTTCCACACCATGTGCGATCAGTTCAGTGTCATATTTTCTGTTTTCAATCTGGTCAAGGGCACACTGCACGGTTTCTTCCAGATTTTTTCCCGGCTGCTGTTATACACTTTAAACTCCAGAATAATTGCCGGATATTTTTTATATTGCGCTTTTCTCGGAATCATCATGACATCATAACGCCCAAAACCACTTTCACGATTCGATTTTATTTCATAAATATCCGCCTGGTCTGCCATAAGCCCCAGCACAAATCCATGATAAAACCGCTCTGGTTCTGTATCGTTTCCGGAGGTGCTTCCAACATCAAAATAACTGAATGTTGCCATGGAAATCTTATTCATGTAATAATTCATCGCTTCCACATCTCCCTGAAACAGTGCTTTTACAAATCCATTATAATTGGATAACGAACACTCAAACCAGCCTTTAAACATATTGGAAAACATACTCACAGTTTCAAGATTTGTGATCGACAGGGTATACCAGGGCTCGCGCGTCATTCCTTTGTATTCCACATGCTCTGCTTTCAGATATCCCCCCGCCAGAAGCAGACTCCACACTGCATTTTCATTCTGTCCGAGTTGTTCAAAAACAATCTGTTCGTCTATATTTACCATTATTGTTTTTCCATCCAGAAGCGTTTCCATCATGGTTTTCATTTCACCGGAAGCTTTCTGTAATAACTGATTGATCAGGCGATTGGAACTGGTAGCCGCCCAATATGGATACAATTGTTTTTTTGCAAGATAATTGGTGATGGACCATGGATTGTAAATATCCGTATGGGAGCCAAACGTAAACCCGTCATACCAGCACTTTACTTCTTCCTTATGATCTGTTAATTGAAACGCCTCAAGTGCGGCAAACACTTCTGCCTCCGTAAACCCGAAACTCACAGCATACTGGTCGGAAGTCGTTGTAACAACATTCAGATTATTCAAATCCGAAAACATGGATTCTTTGGATACTCTTGTAATCCCTGTCATGACCGCACGTTCCATACAGGCATTTGTCTTAAATGTCGCATGAAACAGATTACGCAAAAAGGAAGTCATTTCTTCCCAATAACCGCAAACATACGCTTCCTGCATCGGCGTATCGTATTCATCCAGTAAGATAATTACTTTTTTTCCATATGCATGCTCCAAATATCTGCACAAATAATTAAGACTGTCACACGCGGTAACATCATCCATTTCCGCCATCTCTGTCAGAATGTGCCGGTATGCCATTTTTTCGGATTCCATAAGTTTTTCATTTTCGAGCAGATATTCAAAATCCTGATACAGACTTACAATCCGGGATTTGACCTGTTTTTTTGCATCAGATACATTATCCGCTTTTACCGATGCAAAACTGAGATATAAAACAGGATATGTGCCCTGAATCTGCCGGTACCCGGAATCTTTCCAGATATCAAGTCCTTCAAACAAATCTCCCCTGTCTGCATATTTATTGGAAAAAAGCAGTTGAGCATACTCATATTAAGGGTTTTGCCAAAACGTCTTGGACGTGTGATCAGCGTAACATCATCCCTGTAGTTCCACCACTGCCGTATGAAATCTGTCTTATCAATGTAAAAGCACTGGCTTTCTCTTAATGCTGCAAAATCCTGTTTGCCAATTCCAACCTGTTTTTGCATAGTTCTACCCACTTTCCACTGTTTTGTGCGTTTCATTATTTTTATTTATCATAGCAGATAACGTTTTAAAATGCCACCTTCTCCAGATGTTTTCATTTCTAAATGCGTCTGTAAGTATGGAGGACAAAACTTAACAGATCCCAAAGCAATTCTAAAAAAATATAAAAAATTTTCCTTTACAGTTATTCAATTTTAATACTATAATACAAGGGATTATAAAATAGTAAAGAGGGCTGCCATCATGCAGAACATAAAAACGATTGCCGGAACTTTCACGATAGGCACTTATGAAATTCCAAAACAATATGTATGTGCAAAAACACCCACAATTACACAAAAAAATGATATCTGTGAGATCGTAACCTACGATCAGCAGATTACCGTAAATGGACATAACTATGCTCCGGTACTGCATCAAAACTGTATGCAGCCGGAGCAGATTACATTATATCCACTTGTAATCCGGCAGGAACACGCGACACTGACCGTGTCCGACCGTTATCATACCGGACATTGGAAATCCGGGGATGACACACAGATTTCCGACTGGCGTCCAAAGCTTATGCACCGGGGATGTGTGCCATGTACCAATTGCGGAAGGTGTTAGCACTTTTTATATTTTATTCCAGCCAAAGTGTAACCGCAGATTTATTTTCACTTGGTCTGTAATATATTTTACGGTCTTTTATGCTAACTTCCATTTCCTGATGTGCATAAATTTGTCTGATAGTGAGGGAATTCAGCATATTATTCTCTATATGTCCCCATAGCCAAACAGCTTTCCTGTTTTTATTGAAAGCGTAATGTCTGTCGGATGCTGTATCCATCCTTTTTTAATCTGAAAATAGTACTTCGATTTTTACCAGTGGCACACAGATAAGGTCCTCGCCGCCCTCCAAAAACATCCAGAATTTTTCATCTCCTGAATTTATTTTATCCAATCAATATTTTTTTCATCAAACGCAAACCCATAATGCCGAATATTTTTTAGATACAGACTTACAATCCGGGATTTGACCTGTTTTTTCATCAGATACATTATCCGCTTTTACTGTTCTGTGATATGGAAATCACTTTTTAGATCCGTTTTTGTGCATACCGAATCATATAAATTCGTTAATTGCTTTTTTAGTCTCAAGTTAGTCTCATAATTTTACCGTAAAAATGAGACTAAGTTGAGACTGACTTGAGACTAAATTTTTCCAACACGCTAAAAGTCCTGATTTTATCACATTTTTAGATTTTTCTTCAGTCTCACAAGTGTCAAATTTTATGAGACTTTGTTGAGACTAACTTGAGACTGCCTCATTACAATGTCCATGTAGAAGTCTTTTTATCGTAAGCGGCACCTGTTACTTTCTTAATTTTCGCATAATCCCTAAACACTGTTGATCTTGATATATCCAATTCTGCCATTACCTGTTCAACTGACAAATGCAGATTCTCGCAAATCATATTATAAATTTTCTGTTCTCTTTCAGATAATGTTTTCTGTTCTGTTGCTTCATCTGCAGCTATTCTGTCTAATGGTATATTAATTCTAAATACATCATCTTCAATTAGCTCTGGCTTACCACCATCTGAATACATTGGTGTATACTTGTAAAGATTTCTTACTCCCGAACCAATAGTATCTGTTCTACCAATATTAGCAAAAAATTGCTGAATTAAAGGATTCTTTGGATAAGGAGTAAACTCATCACTCATAATATTTCCATGCCGTCTAGGAATGCACCAATTTTCTGTTCTCAGCCAATCCTTTTCGATAATCACCTTTGCTGGATATGCACTTGAATAATCCCTATGCACAAGTATATTACCAATAACCTCTCTTGAAATAATACCTCTAATACTCGTACTAATATTGTTGATTAAGCAAAATTTATCTGATGTATGCTTTGCAACAAATTCCATTAAAAGATCATATGCCTCTATTAAATTAGTTGTTACCTGCAATCTATCATCATATCTATCTAGATTCTCAACCCTATATAATGCATCGGTAATATATCCAGGACAACAAGACCTTATCACATCATCTTTGCCAAACAATAACACACCTGCAAGATTATATCCTTGAATACCTGATGAAAAATCTTTTTCCCATAATCCGGCACTCTTCATAATTTCATCATCTGACATTTTAAGCCATTGATGGTCTGGATTTTTACTTTTAGCCAAGTTTCTTACTTTATCCATTAAATCAATACGAAGATCATCCTTAGTAACATATGGAAAAATCTTATGCTCTGCATATGTGTTGCTTTTTCTGTTATACATATTTTGTAATTGAATAGGTGAATTTGTAATATCCATGTCCCCATCTTCATTTCTGTCATATATTCTATTAATACATTTTTCGACAGTTGATGTTGGTGGTACATACACCCATAATAATAATTTACCTTCATATTCAAATTCTTCTATGGAAAGATATAGTGTAGGTGACATTCTATCAGGATTGTTAAGCTGATTAACAAAGTTTTTTCTCATATCTTTACTCATATTTCTATTAATCCCGATTGGTGTTCCATCATCCTCTACACCCATGATAATATAGCCACCATATCTATTAGAAAATGAGCACACAGTTTCATAAACATCTTCCTGTATTCCATGCTGACATGTCTTGTATTCAATTGTTATTTTCTCATCATTTGTGAGCAAATTTCTCATCAATTCGGTTGTCATTTAATCGCCTCCTGTATTTATTAATCAGCATAATATTCTGCCATAAATCGCATACCATTTCCTTCATTATCCTGAATATATTGTAATAGTTTCTTATCAAACCTATCATTCATATATTCAACAATTATTGGACATACCCAATATTGGCTTCCCTCCTGAGGTTCCATATCCATTTCTAAAGCATCAAGATAATCCGAAGAATGAAATTTTATACTATCTATAACTGACAACAAACTCAAAAATATATCTGTAATATTTTGAAGTGTCTCTATAAGCTCTTTATCTTTATCTTCCTTTTTGTTCTGATATATATAATTATCCATTACAAATCTAATGCCATTTGCATGGACATAATTATTTAACTTTCTGTCCTCTCTCAACCACTTATCTACAAGAAAATTATCAAAAATATATTTGACCTTTTCATTATTACTTACCAAATATGATTTGTATTTTGATGCATCAAAAAATTGTTTTCTATCCTTATTATTTTCAGAACTTTCCAATACATTATAAATCCATTTTTCCATAGCTAGTTCTGCATCTGTTTTTCTTTCACCTGAAACCAATATAGACACATCTAACTCTATCATTTTCATCATAGATTCCGAGTTTATGGTGAATTCTTCTGCTTCTTCATCCGTTAAGCCATGTTTATTCTGTATAACATTCAATACAAATAAATACTGCATTAAATCATCTCTATACTTCCGTAGTAAAGTATACGCATCCGAATAAGCATCTCTATGGCAACAAAAATCGATAGTCTCTAGTGTTTTACAGATTGACATCATTGTCTCTCCTGATAACATATATGGTCCTTTTTTCCCATAAGATACATCTACAGACGAAAATGTTGAATCTGCTAAGCAAAAGAATATATACCATATATTTTCAATATCTTGGGAATTAAACTTATAATTTGTGTCTTCTATATCATCCATACATTCTCCTTCGCGACTGCTCTAGATATTGCTTCATTCTCGCCATTTTCTTCATAATCTCTTCATCTGCTTTGCCTTGCCATTCTATTCGGTTAAAAGTCCGATAACATTTCCATGCATTCCTATCTATACTTTTTGTTTCTTTTTTGTTTAATTCTCAATTTGGGAAATTCAGAATTATATCTTTCTATTGCATTCATAAGGTCATTTTGCATATCCGAATTCCATAATTTCAGTTCTGAAAGTATAGCAATTCGGTACAATTCCACATACTTTCTAATATAAAAACCACACTGTCCCCCCGTTAATATGTCCTTTTTTATTTTTACATGAAGCATTTTATTTCTGGTATTAACAGTTTTCTTTAAGATTTTCAGAACATCATCTCCATCAAAAATTCGTAGTCCATATGCACGAATAACCGATTCTATCTTATCTCTCAAGCTTGGTCTATTTGGCGTTGTGATTTTGAATTCAAAATCACATTTAGGACACCTAACGTTTCTCTGCCTAGACTGCTGTGAACAATTAATTTGAACTTTTTGCAAATATTCAAGGTGTTCTGATAATGGTTCAAATATCTCTGCAAACAACGCCAATCTTAAATCAGCTGTCATTCCATTGCCAAAGCCAATATAATAAAACATTTGATTCATACTGAGTAGTTTTTTATTAAAACGCTCCCATGCACAAAATCCTCTTTTATATATTGTATCATTCATAGGTTGACTAAATTTTGTATAAGCTTTTTCTCCCTCATAATACGACAGCATGCTTTTTCTCGTCTCGGCAGTAATATCTATGTTGTCAATTTCATATTTTTGCATTTTAAAAAAACGTCCATCAAAAAGACATTCATATCTTAAAATTTTGCAAAGCAATTCATGCACTTTATTCAAAAGTACAGGGGTAGACATTGTTATAATTATAATTTTTCGATTCATTACAGTCTTAATTTCCACATTATATTTTATTTTTTCACGCTGTAATGCCCACTCTCGCTGAATGTTATATGAAAGCAACCCATCTGTTTCGTATCGACCTATATATTTTAATTCTTTACAATACCTCTTCTCAAAAATTGTTTCCATTTGTCATTTTCCTATCTGTGATTGCAATTCTTGAAAACTCTCTAAGGCACTCTGCAAGTTCTCGATAATATCTGATGCCAGCACATCTGGCTCCGGCAGATTGTCAAGATCTGCAAGAGACTTATCTTTAATCCAGAAAATATCTAAGCTCGTTTTATCTCTTTCAAGTATCTCCTGAACATCATAGCAACGGAAACGACCATCTGGATTTTCTTCAGACCATGTTTCCGTACGCTCATAGCGATTTTCAGGATTATAACATTTAACAAAATCATCCAGATCTGCATCAGTCATAGGATGCTGTTTTAATGTAAAATGTACATTAGTACGGAAATCATATACCCATATTCTTTTTGTTTGCATCTCTGCACTAGCTGGGCGTTTATCAAAGAAGATTACATTTGCTTTTACGCCCTGCTTATAGAAGATTCCGGTTGGCAGTCTTAAAATTGTATGCAAGTCTGTAGTCTCCAGTAATTTCTTACGAACGATTTCACCTGCTCCTCCTTCAAACAGCACATTATCTGGAACTACCACAGCTGCTTTTCCAGTTGCCTTCAAAATTGTATTAATATGCTGTACAAAGTTCAACTGTTTATTAGAACCTGTTGTCCAGAAATCCTGACGGTTATAAACCAGTTCCTCATCTTCCTGCTTCCCTTCTTCATTGGTAAAAGTAATGGAAGATTTCTTTCCGAACGGAGGATTGGTTAGTACATAATCCACACGATAACTTGGATCAGTTAGGAGTGCATCCCCTTGAACAACCGGTACTTTGCCATAAATATCTCCAATATTATGTAGATACAGATTCATCAATGCTGTTTTATATGTTGCTGGAACAATTTCATTTCCATAGAAGGTCTCATTCTTCAAAAATTCCTTTTGCTCTCTGTCCAATGAATAGTTCTCTGGATCTGCCAAAAATGCCTGTGCCGCTAAGAAAAATCCTCCTGATCCACAACATGGATCTGCGATGGTTTTCATTGGCTCAGGGCGAACACATTTTACCATTGCTCTGATCAGTGGACGTGGAGTAAAATACTGGCCTGCTCCGCTCTTAATATCTTCTGCATTTTTCTGTAATAAGCCCTCATAAATTTCGCCTTTTACATCTGAAGACATGGCAACCCATTTTTCTTTATCAATCATCTGCACAACTCTATAAAGAATCGCTGCATTACTAATTTTATTGGTTGCTCCCTTGAAGATTTTTCCAAGAATTCCTCCCTGCTCTCCAAGTTTTTCAAGTATGGATTTATATTTTTCTTCCAGTTCTGCCCCCTTCAACGAACTCATATCAGACCATGTACAGTCTACCGGAATACCAGTATCTCTCTTGTAAGGTGGCTTAGAATACTCTTCTGCCATCTTCAAAAATATTAAATATGTAATCTGTTCCAGATAGTCACCGTAGGATACGCCATCATCCCTCAATGGACCACACATTCCCCAAACCTTTGAGACTATTGTTGATGTCAGTTCACTCATTTAATTTAATCCTCCTTCAAAGGCTTTTTTTAGTATGCTTTGACGCATGGCTTCCGCTTGTGAAAGTGCTACGTTTACGGTTTGTTCGATACTATCACAAACAGACATGCGTGATTCAATTTCAGAAACAACTTCATCCGCTACCTCATCTGATACAATTGGAACTGACGTATTTCTAATATCGTCCAATCCTAATCCTAACTTTCCACCACCTCTTTTATTACATAGTAATTCTTTTTGTCCATAATCACTTTTTAGATACCACGCCATAAATTCTCCTTGATGACAGTTTAAAAAGCGCACTAATGCTATATGTTGATTAATATAGGCTTCTTCGATATCTTCGGGCACCAATGCAATACTGCCCAAATCAGCCGTAATGGATATTAAAACATCGTTCCCTTGCAACCGGCTTCTTTTCCCCTCCGCTTCTTCAGGTAAAAGTACATGTTGAATTGCATTATTTTTTAATTTAATTTTATCTCTAGTCAAGTCTGTAATTCGAATAAATCGAACCCCCTCTTCGCTGTAATATTTTGCCCATCCACGCGAACCGCTTGTTACTAAAGAAGATACTTCTTGTATTGGTTTTCTTTCATTCATTGATGCAAAAACCATTTTCAGTACCGCCTGCCGATATACAGCCAGCTGTTCTTTAATAATTTGCAGTGTTTCCACACCTTTATCCAACTCAGAAAATAATTCCTCGATTCGTGAGACAATACGATTCTGCTCATCAATAGATGGTATTGCAACTTTCAATTTTGAATATTGCCGAATCCAATATCGCTTATGAGTACTATGCTCAAAATTTATAATCTGCATTCTATAAAAGATATATTTCGGCAAAACCAATTCTTTATTTGCAGTCAATATTTTCATTGCAGAAGACTTCACTTTAAATTTGAAATTTACATATTGAGACGAAGTTGTGAAATCATCAAATATGATAACTGGCAATTTATCATAAATCCCCGTTGTCTCATTCGTATACCCGATAATAAAACTTTTCCCTGCCGTCAAGACTGGTGTTTTATATGTATTACTATATTTTGTTGATTCAACAATATATGGAGTAGGCTGTTCATAAGAAAGCAACTCTCCCAATTCATATTCCTTAGTTTTCAACTTTCAATCTCCTTACGCCACCAATTCCTCATTCATTTCTTGTAATATTTCTTCATAATTATCCCCAAAGGCATCATAAAATCCCAACAGTCCACCTTTCCGATCAAACGGTGTCAGATCCAGATCTTCCGGTAAGATACTGAGCGAAGTTGCAATATGATCTTTGATCAAGCGTAGCCACTCCATCTGTTCTTCCGTGAAATGTATAGCACCAGCATTTCTCCGCAATGTCCATTGCATGAAGTTATAATTCACCTTGTCTGCAAATGGCGTCAGATTATCTATATATCCCATTTCAAAGCGAATGATGGAAATCAAATCTGTCAGCTGTGCTATTGTTCCTCTCTTCACTTTGTCAGACTTCTTAATAGCATAACAATCCCACAGTCGTTCCACAGTAATTCCCTTTGATTTAAGTTTCTCATATAAGGCTTTCAGCTGTTCTATTGCCATAGGTCTGTTTTTATAAGTTTCATCATAGATAATTCGCAATGCCACAATCTCATCCTTGTTTTCTTCAATGAACTCATGGAATGTCTTAATCACACGCTCTGCTGTTTCTTCCTGCTGAGTATCAAAACCAGCAAAGATTACAGAATCAATGTTTACATTGTCAATAATCTGATCATGATTACGCCTTACATTCTCTATGTATTCACGTACATCTGGATTATGGAACGGTGCTACTGCTTGCTTTATTAGTTCCTTTTGGGCTTCTTTTCTCTCCTCTTCGTCAGGCTCTTCAACACTGGTTTTGAACTGTGCCCTTTTTTCTATCACATCTTCATCAAAGGCGTTCAAAAGTCTTTCCGCGACAGTTCCTGCCGGAGTACCCACTTTCTCTTCAAATTGCTTTCTCTCTGCTGGTGTCATCTGACTATTTAACCGAATCACACGGTTTGCAAGAGAAGTCAATGTTTTTTCATCCTTAGCACCTAAAGCCACATTCATCATCAATTCTTTCATGCTGACGGATGGCTTACTCTCTAATGGTCTGGTATCTGATTTTTTTGATTTTGTAACACCAACTGCATCCACAATAACAAAGTGATCCTTATTTTCTGTAGCAGATGGAGTTACCTTCTGAAGTTCGTCTTTACTTAGTGTTCTGGTTCCCCGACCTTTCATCTGCTCAAAATAATTCTTGCTACGCACATCACGCATAAAAATCAAACATTCAATCGGCTTAACATCTGTACCGGTTGCTATCATATCAACGGTAACTGCGATTCTAGGATTATAATCATTTCTAAAAGAGCTAAGTACAGATTCCGAATTGTCTACAGAATAGGTAATCTTTCTGCAAAAATCATTTCCTTCCCCAAACTCTTCTCTCACAATCTGAACAATATCATCTGCGTGACTATCCGACTTTGCAAAAATCAATGTCTTAGGAACCTCTTTTCTTCTTGGGAACAAGTTCGTATAAAGATTTTCTTTGTATGCCCTAATGACAGCTCGAATCTGGCTTGGATTTACAATGTCTCGATCCAGCTGTGTCGGCTGATAGTGTACATCCTCATCCAGCTGTTTCCATCTCTTTGCTCTGGACAAACGATCTCTGTATTCAATCAACTGTTTCATCAAATGACCGCCATTTTTTCCAACATTTGTTTCAATCAGGAAAATATCCTCTCCGACATTTACACCATCCACAATGGCCTGTTCTCTCGGATATTCACTGACAATATTTTCATTAAAAAATGCAAATGTCCTATTGTCCGGTGTCGCGGTCAAGCCCACGACAAATGCATCAAAATAAGACAAAACCTGACTCCATACATTGTAAATAGATCTGTGGCATTCATCTACGATGATCACATCAAAGAATTCCGGAGGATATTTCTCATTATAAACCACTTCTTTTGGTGCTTTACTTTCAGCTGTCGTAAACTCTGCAAATGAAGTCTCTTCAGCAGATTCATCAAGTTCTTCACCTTTTAAAATAGAATACATTCTCTGTATTGTACTGATGCATACTTGCACATCGCCTGGAATATAGGAGCTTGTCAATCTTCTAACACCATAAATCTGTGAAAAGGATCTTGGATCATCCGTTGGAGTATAGGCAAGGAATTCCCTCTCTGCCTGTTCGCCCAATCCCTTGGTATCAACCAGAAATAAAATCCTATTGATTTTTCCATATTTCAGCAATCTATATGATGCAGTAATGGCCGTAAACGTCTTTCCTGCACCAGTAGCCATCTGTACCAATGCCTTCGGTCTGTTATCAGCAAACGACTCTTCCAGTTTTTTTATAGCATTTACCTGACATTTACGGAAACCTGTTTCATCTAAAACCGGAAAATGCTTCATATTATTACGAAGCGTATCTGGTTGTCTCAGTAACTCACGAAGTGTCTCCGGACGATGAAATGAGAAAACTGTTCTTGACCTATATTTTATGTCCTTATAATCTGTAAATCTAATCAATTTATCTGTCGCTTCATATGCAAAGCGGATAAAATAATCTTTCCTAACCCATTTAAAGGTACTATGGGCGTATCTTCCAGACTGAATCTCTACATCTGTGATTGATTGACCAGCTTCTTCTCTCTTAGCCTCTACTACACCTGCTGGCTCACCATCAATAAACAATGCATAATCTACCTCTCCAGTACTCGTAGGGAATTCTCTCACAGCAACACCTAAAGACACAGCAAGGTTCAGGCGATTCATATCTTGTATAACCCATCCTGCCTGACATAACTTTTCATCAATTATACGACATGCTTTTTCTTCTGGTGTCATATCAATCTTCCCCCTTGTCTACAAACTCCATAATGTCTCCGTAATCAACATCAAGCGTCTTGCATATTTTTCCAAGAACAGATAGTGTTACCTCTTCATCTCTACGCATTTTCGTCATAGTGTTAGGGGCAATACCAGAGGCTTTTCTTAAATCAGCCTTACTCATCTTTTTATCAACCAATAACTTCCATAAACGATTGTATGAAACTGCCATAAATGCCTCCTTTATTCCTATCTACACATTTTTATTTTAGTGTATCATAAAAAAGTAGGTCTCGCAAGGTCGTGCGAATGTCTATCAAAGCAGAGAAAATTTATATCTTCCTTATCAACAATTCTACCAACACTCTCATCTTAAGCTGAATTGGAATCCGAGCTTCCAGTTTGCAAGTTTAAGTTCTGATTTAGCTAATCGCTTGCATAAGTAAATTCTGGCAAATCAAAATATGGAGATGCGGACAAAATCTTGGACCAACTAAGAGTTAGGAGGTTCATATGTATTCTTACGAAGACCGCATCCGTGCTGTAAAGTTTTATATCAACTGTGGATATAATGCAGCATACACAGTTAGCAAATTAGGTTACCCCGATGCTTCAAATCTCAAGCATTGGTATAGAGAATATTCGGAGTCTAATGATCTTCATCAAGGAAGAAAAAAAGTTAGCAAATACTCTGATAAAGAGAAACGTGATGCTGTTGATTATTACTTAGCTAAGAAAAGTGATTATGATTCCAAGTGGGTCAATAAAAACCTGAAGTGCCAGCTTCAGGTTTTTATTTTACAACAATTTCTTATTTTTTTGCCTTCTTTGATTTTGTTTCCTGTCATTAACAGAAAACCGGTTACCATCCGCAGGTTTCCCTGTAAACAGTAACCGGTAAAAAATTTTCTCACCTATTTTTTTCGGTTTTATTTCCACACTTCTTCCGCGATTTCCTTCACAAGTGCAAGTTTTGCCCACTGCTGCTCTTCGGTCAGCTTGTTTCCGATCTCACAGGATGCAAATCCACACTGCGGACTCAGGCACAGACGATCCAGTGGAATATACTTTGCTGCTTCATGAATTCGTGCGATCACCTTATCCTTATCTTCCAGTTCCGGCTTTTTGGTTGTGATCAGACCAAGTACAACTTTCTTGTCCGGAGACACTTTTGCAAGCGGTGCAAAACCACCGGATCTTTCATCGTCATACTCCAAAAGCAGTGCATCCACATGCTCCTGCGCAAACACGTAATCTGCCACAGAGTCGTATGGACCGCTGGTAAAGAATGTAGAGTGATAATTTCCACGGCAGATGTGGGAAGTGATCACCATATCCTCCGGTCTGTTTTCGAGTGCAAGGTTATTCACCTTTAAGAGCCGAGCCTTTACCTCTTCAATATCAACCCCGAGTGACTGGTATCTCTGCTTTGCGGCATCTCCGACAATTGCGCCCCAGGTGCAGTCATCCAGCTGCAGATTGCGGCATCCGGCTGCATAAAACTGTTTGATTACATCCTGATATGCCTTTCCGATATCCTCGATCAGTTCCTCATCGGTTGCATAAAATTTTCTTGTCTGCTCAATGTTCTGCGGAACGATCATCTGCTGATACATCTGTGCCGGTGCCGGAATCGTATATTTTGCAACGGTCTGCTCATCTTCGAACTGCTTTAAAAACTTAAAGTATTCTACAAACGGATGTACTTTTGCTTTTACCTTTCCTACGAGATAAGTTGCTTCAAGATCTGCCATCTCTCCGTGAAACTGTACACCGCCGCCATCTTTCTCGTGGGCAACGCCTTCAAATCCCCACATAAAATCCAGATGCCAGAATTTTCTGCGGAATTCTCCATCGGTGATCGCATGGAAGCCTGCTGCTTTCTGCTTTGCAACAATTTCTGTCACGCACTCATCCGTGACACGGTCAAGTTCTTCCTGTGTGATGGTTCCTTCCTCAAAAGCTTTCTTTGCAGCTTTTAATTTTTCCGGTCTTAAAAAACTTCCTACAAAATCATAACGAAATGGTGTCTTTAATGTACTCATGTATTTGATAACCTCCTGTGGTTTTTTGTCCTTTTTCTGAGGTTATCCTACCATTTTGCGTTTTGTTTGTATAATACCTTATTTATCGGGTTATTCATAGTTTAAAGCTATATCGGCTCATAATAAACCTATCTGAAAATATCATCCATCAGACCTTTCCGGTTTTTTCGAACCAAATACTGTTTGCAAATCCGCTCAAAACTTTTTGGAACATACTTCGTTTCAAAATCCTCTGCAATGTATTTATCATAAAAAACATCCGGATCCATAATATTCATTCGCGACATATTTCGGAAAATATATTTATAATAAAACAAAGATAGATTGTCTGAAATAAAATATCCCGATTTTGTTTTCATCGTTCACCACTTTACAACTTTATATGGACATATTATTTATTATCAAATCCTCCCTTAATCAACTTCAAAATGCTCTGTGCCCGTTTCTTAAATACTTCATTTTCCGATCCCTGGGCTATACCCGCAATGCGCACCATCTCATCCTCATACGGCATACAGAATTTAACCGCATCTGTTAAAAGCCGGTCAGACTCTAACGTGCTGTCTAATGCATGATCAAAGTCATACAACGGCGCCATGCCCACATACTCTCCGGTATCCGTATTTCTAATCCAGCCAAAATTACCTGCATGCCGGTCTCCATTTCCGATTATCGCATCTATAATAAGCATTTGCGCTCCGGCTTTTCCAAACAGATCTATAATCGTCTGCTCATCAAAATCATCCGGATCAATTCTTCCCGACTGATCTGCCTGCTCAAGCATCACCTTTGGGGAGGCTATATTAGAAATTGCGATTCCTCCGTCTGTCTCATCTGCTCTTTCTACAGAAATTCCGCATTCCCTGCAAAGCTTAATACATTGCAGTTCCACGGAAATATCCCCATATTTGTAGAGCTTTCCGTCCTGTTTCCATTCCTTTGACAGTGCACCACCCACGTAGAGTGTCGGTGCCGCCTGTCCCGTAAATTCTTCGTTTCCGTCCCAGAATGGTTTGTAATACGGACTGATCTCCTCAAAACATATCGAATCATCCTCAGCTTTTATCCAGTAACAGTCGCTGAAACTCAACGCTCTGGTCTCACGGTTAATGCGCATACGCGCTCCCTGTCCGAATGTGATGCCCTTTAATTTCCGTGCTATCGTGTTGGTACCTGAGGAATAGCGGTATTTCATCCATTTTGTGAAGGTGTGATTGTCTGCACCTTTTTGCTGCATCAGCCCCGGAAGAAGATTATAATTTAATGTTTTTTCATTCTCTATGTCGTAAACAGGTGTGTTTTTACACATTAGCATCATGGGATCACCCCTTTTATATAAATTCGATCGGTAATGCTACAAGATTTTCTCTTAAATATGTCTTTTTATCAATCAGACATAAAATAACTCCGAGACCTCTTTTTTTATCACTTACCTTATCCAATACCTGATTCGTTGCTCCCATACTTGCCTTGGGATTGCCGGACATTTTAATCTCGACCGGATATAAGACTCCATCCTCCTCTATCACAAGATCAATTTCGTTTTCACCGGAAGCATTTCTGTCTTTCCCTCTGTAATAAAAAATGTTAAATCTGTAATCTTTGCCCTCGTTGGAATAGGATTTTAAAACTTCAGACACTACAAATGTCTCAAACATATTCCCTGCAACCGCTGAACATTTCAATGTATCGGCAGTAAGCCATCTGGTAAGATAACATGCCAGTCCGGTATCCCGGAAATAAAGTTTTGGTGTCTTTATTGCCCTTTTAAGTGCGCTCGCACTATACGGCTGGAGCAGATATACAATTCCGGTTCTTTCCAAAATAGATATCCAGTTCTTAATTGTCGGCTCACTTACCCCGACGTCTCCTGCTATGTTGGAATAATTGAGAAGTTCACCTGTTCTTGCAGCAACTGCCGTCAGAAATTTGGTAAATGTAATACCATCTGCCGCCACCAGTTCATTGATATCCCTCTCCAGATAAGTTGCAACGTAAGAAGAATAATATTCTTGCCAGTCCCTGTCTATATCATAAAGCTCGGGATAAGATCCTTTGTGAATAATTTCCCATATATTGTCATATTTTACAATCTCTTTTTCACGTTCTTTGATATATGCATCGGTTGGGATAAAATGCCTGTTAAATTTTACACCATAAATCTCCCGCATGGATAATCCGGTAAGCTCTGAGATTGACACTCTTCCTGCCAACGATTCACTCATGCCTTTCATAAGTTCAAGTTTCTGAGAACCGGAAAGAATAAACATCCCTCGCTCATCCGATTCATCGACAATCTGCTTGATATCTTCCAGAATACTGCTTTCTTTTTGAACCTCATCTATAAAAAGCGGCTGTGGATTGTTTAAAAAAAACAATTTAGGTTCTTCCTTCGCCTGCATTCTTGTCAGTCTGTCATCAAAATTTGCCCGATTAAAATCCTTGAATTCATGCTTTATAAGTGTTGATTTTCCGACCTGTCTGGCTCCTACCAGTAACATACACTTGCTGGTAGACACTCTTTGTTTCAATATTGGCGTTATCGCTCTTTGTATATATGGCATAATAAACCTCCGGCTAATCTAAACTCCGATTTTATTATAGTCGTTAATATATACAAAATCAATAAAAATATACCGGCTAATCTAAAGTTGTATTTTAGATTAGCCGATATTTTTCAAGACACACAAGCTGTACATCCGGAATCCCGTTAAACACGCACGGTACAATGCCAACTTCCTCATCATGAATATGGTTGTATATCGTTTCAATCCGGGCAAGATCCATTTGTTTTGCACTTCGGATATTTATCATAAAATATACTCCATCTGCTGCTCCTTGGTTTTCAGCCCCATCTTTTCATAAAATTTCTCCGCCGAGGTATTTCCCGCCCAGACATTGAGCGTCACTTCATAGCAGCCTAAACGCTTTGCCTCCTCTTTTACATGCACAAACAACTTCTCTCCGATGTGCTGTCCTCTGGTACTTGCATCGACACACAGATCATCGATAAAAAGCGAGGTAAACGGCACCATATTGTTGGAAAACGGCTGCTCCCGCAACTGACAGAATGCATAGCCGAGACAGTTGTCATTCTCATCTGCTGCAACATAAATCGGTTTGGTATCATCTTTTATCATCTGTGCAAGTTCTTCGTTTGTGTATTTTGTGGTTCCCGGGATAAAAATATCCGGCCGGATATCTGCATGGATCTGAAGCACCTGTTCTAACAGTTCGATCAGTCTTGGGATATCGTTTTCGTTTGCTCTTCGAATGTTCATCTGATTCTTCTCCTTCTGCCTGCGTTTTAAACTTTTGGCTCTTGTATAAGTATACCTCACTTTTGCCATGCGAAAAAGGAGATTTCTTATCCAATCATCATTTTGTTTTCCTCCACTTTAATAAAAATGCTGAATTTATAATTACAAACACCGATCCGGCATTATGCACCAATGCTCCTATGACCGGATTTAAGATTCCCGTCATGGCAAGAACGATTGCCACAAAATTAAGTAACATGGAAAATGACAGATTAAATGTAATCTTCGTCATCATTTTTTTGGAAAGCGAAAACAGATGCGGAAGTTCCCGGATTTCATCATCGACAAGTGCGATATCCGCTGCATCCACTGCAATATCACTTCCCACACCGCCCATGGCAATGCCGACGCTTGCAATTTTCAGTGCCGGGGCATCGTTTACACCGTCACCGATCATACAAACCAGTTCTTTCTTTTTCTGGTAGCCATCTATAATCTTTAATTTATCTTCCGGCAGACAGTTTGCATTGACATCCACAATTCCAACCTCGGAGGCAATTTCTCCTGCCGCTTTCTCGTTATCTCCCGTGATCAGTACCGGTGTGACACCGATTGCCTTCATTTCCCGGATCATTCCGGCGCTTTCCCAGCGAAGGGAATCCGACAGTGCCACCAGACCGGACAATACATGATCCACCGAAACATAAATAATACTTGCACCTTTTTTGATCTGTGCGTCTGCTTTTTCCCTGATTTTATCTGACAAAACCATGTTTTCGCTCCGGATCATCCGTTCATTTCCCGCACAGACCATTTTCCCATCGATCACAGCTTTTACGCCCTGTCCCGGAACCATGGCAAAATCCGTGGTCTTTGGAATTTCGTTTCCAATGTCGTTCCGAAAACAGTTTACGATTGCTTTTCCCAGTGGATGCTCGGAATTTTTCTCCACGCCCGCTAACATGGTATAAATCTGCTCATCGGAATATTTATCTACCACAGACTCTGCGGCAACCACCTTTGGCACACCGACCGTAAGTGTACCTGTTTTGTCAAACGTCACACGTTTTACTTTTGCAAGCCGTTCGAGTGCATCCCCTTCCTTTACCAGAAATCCATGCTTTGTGGCATTTCCGATTGCCGCCATGATGGCGGTCGGGGTTGCAAGAACAAGCGAACACGGACAGAACACAACAAGAATTGTCACTGCACGGATCGGCTGTCGGGTAATCAGCCAGGTAAGAATGGCTGCTGTCAAAGCTGTTACCACGATCCAGGTTGCCCAGCGGTCTGCCAGTCCGACAATTTTTGCTTTTCCGGCATCTGCCGACTGCACCAGACGAATCATCTTCTGGATGGAAGAATCTTCCCCGACTTTGGTGGCCTTCATTTCAAATGCTCCAAACTGATTGACCGTTCCGGAAGAAACCTCATCGCCCTTCGCCTTGTCAACCGGAAGGGATTCTCCGGTCATAACCGCCTGATTGATCGAAGTCTGTCCCGATACGATTACGCCATCAACCGGTATGGTCTCTCCCGGAAGCACGCGGATCAGCTCTCCAACCTTTACCTGCTCTGCCGGTATGATCGTTTCCGTTCCGTTTCCGATCACACGGGCAGTCTGCGGCGTCAGTTTTACCAGTTTTTCAATACCTGCTCTCGCTTTTGCCACGGTCAGATCCTCAAGCAGTGCTCCAAGCTGCATGATAAATGCGACTTCGCCCGCAGCAAAATCCTCATGAATACCGATCGATGCAATGAGCGCCAGTGACACAAGTACATCCGCTTTTATATCAAATGCCGTCACCAAACCGATCACCGCTTCCAGAATGATCGGGATACCACAGAGAATAATTGCAATCCATGCAATATCAAACGGCAGTCCCGGAAATATCTTAAAAATACTGAGAAGCAGTGCAATTCCCGACAGTACAAGCAATGTGATGTCCTTTTTGACACCACCCCATGCCAAAAACTCTTCTAACTTTTTCATGATAAGCTCTCCTCTTCTATACCCATGGGGGTATAGCTATATAATATACCTATAGGGGTATATGTTGTCAACACGAAATAAAAAACATGATGCTTAATAATAAATATTATCACTAAGCATCATGTTTCTCATAAATCTTATGCTTTCCTGTCTGTTTCTACTGCATATTCGCAAAACGTTCAATCGCCTTGGTAAAATTCTTGATCTCTTCCTGATCGCCGCTCTCAATTGCATCTTTGATGCAGTGGTTGATATGCCCCTCAAGAACCACCTGTCCGCATTTATTCAAAGCCGATTTGGCTGCATTGAGCTGTGATAGAACATCCTCGCAAGGCACATCCTCATCGATCATCCGGTCGATTGCCTGCACCTGTCCAATAATTTTCTTAAGCCGTCTGTGAAGATTCGCTGAATCCATACACTTCTTCATGTATTACTGCCTCCTTGCCTATAGGGGTATAAGCACATAATATATGATTTATAATCATAAAACAAGTGAAATCTCCGTGCTATTTATGCATATTCCATTTACGTAACGGCCGGTATTTCATGGTTGCAGCTATTTAGCTTTCAAATAAATACGCATATTTGTCCATTTGATAAAACAGGATTATTTGTACGCGGGAACAAATATCAGGGCCATATCCCTCTACGCTCTTCAACAACTTTTCTACATCCTTTTTATGAAAGAAAAATTTTAACTGATTGCCATATAACTGTTCCGATGCATCCAACGCAGTATCAAAATCCGAACTAACTGTTTTTGCCCTTACTTCTTTTATCAAAGAATATACCTCAACATCCAACGGATAATCGAATGACGTATCCGCGAGCAATCCTGCACCATTATCAAAAATTGGACAATAATCGAACATTCCCTCTCCATTCATTAAAACCGCAATATTGTGCATATGCCGATCTTCATTTAGGAAAAAAGCATCCATTGTGAGCAGCTTATTCATATATTTTCCAAACTCACGCAATCCAGTTATTCGTTCTACCTGCTCAACCAGATATTCCAATCTTGCACTAATTTCCCCGATTTTCCAAATAGTTTCTGTCAGACTTTTATTATACATCTGTTTAAATAATCGTTCCAAAGTTACTAACTGCCAATCTCCATGCAAAAAATTGTTACTTTTCACACCCTGATAAATTTTTTGCCTGTACCGAATCTGTTCCGGCTCATATCGGACAAATTCTGTCTCACGCAGTGTTGACCTGCACAACAAATTCGAAATCAGATATTCACTTAGTCCTTCATATCCCGTGTAATCTGCTTTGTACCACACCCCATTGTTCTCCCATTTAAGCTGATTTCCCTTGGAAGACTGACGGATCTGCGTTCTCTCATCTCTTTCAAAAAGTTCTACCATCCTTTTTCTCCTACTTTTCTATTTTAATCCAGAAATCGTCTCCTGCCATTCTCCCCTGCGTTTTTTTTATAATTAAATAGGGATCATAAAAAGGTATATCTAATTCTTTTAATTCCAGTTTTATTTTATCTCTCGATCTTGGCAAACACCTTGATTCCAAAAATTCTCCATAATCTGCAATACTCGGTTCTGTATTACTTCCAAACGCGGTAAATTGCACATTATCCACATAATTTTTTATTCGCACAATCTTTTTTGCCTCATCAACATCAATCAATGTACATGGCTTATTTTTGTACATATACCACATCCGAATCGGCAATTCCTTCGGGGGGATTTCCAGGGACACAACATAATCCATATCATGATTGAGCATTTCAACCAATAACACAATCGGTCCTCTGATCTGTGCATTTTCTTTTTCCCATCGCTCAATCGTTGGCTTGGAACATCCTGCCAACTGTGCAAATTCCTTTTGCGTTAAATGGAGTTTCTTTCGTATTTTTTTAATTTCATCTGAAGTTACGTACTCATTAACTGCAAAATTTTTTGCTCTCATATTCATATTCTCCATGCAATTACTCTTTTTATTTAATTTAACACCTTTTTTTATCTAAGTAAAGAAATAGTCATCAAAATAATTGTTTTTATGAATAAAATAAAATCATTTTAATGGCTATTATTATTTTTGCTTTTTTCATAATTTTATTGTCCTAAGTGATATAATAATAAAGTGAATTATTACCATGCAGTTATAAGAAGGACGATAAAAATGTTTTTTGCATACGGAGAAAAAGAGATTACATACCTCAGACAGAAAGATAAACGCCTTGCAGAAATTATCGATAAAATCGGAATGATTGAACGGGAAGTTGACACCGATTTATTTTCAGCCGTAATTCATCATATCATCGGTCAGCAGATTTCAACAAAAGCACAGGCAACAATCTGGAAAAGAATGAATGATCAGTATGGTATCATTAACGCAGATACCATACTGAGTGCCGGCGTTTCCAATTTACAGTCACTGGGAATTACCTTCAAAAAGGCAGAGTATATTACCGATTTCGCCCGAAAAGTAAAGGATGGAACTTTTGATATTGACGGAATCTGGAAAAAATCGGACGAGGAAGCCATAAAAGAATTATCTTCTTTACAGGGAATTGGTGTCTGGACCGCGGAAATGATTCTGTTGTTTTGTATGCAGCGTCCAAATGTATTGAGTTTTGGTGATCTGGCAATCCAACGCGGCATGCGGATGGTTTATCACCACAGAAAAATTGACCGCAAACTGTTCGAAAAATACCGGCGAAGATTAAGTCCGTATTGCAGTGTGGCAAGCCTGTATTTCTGGGCTGTAGCCGGAGGTGCTATTCCTGGCATGAAGGATTTTGCACCCAAAAAGCAAAAGTAAACGAAAGCATAAAACTCCTTCTTGCAGATCAAAACAATATGATCAGCGGCTACATATTTCCTCCCAATGCTTTTTTGTCATTATATTCGTATGTTCAACTCTTACTTCGTTTAAAAGAGGCACCGGAACTTCGCTGCAGGTATGATGAAAAACAAAGCCTAACTTTTGCTGTACACGTTCTGATTTTTGGTTTCCATCATAATAGCCACACCAGATTGCTGTCATGCCAAGATCTTCAAATCCATGCCGTAATAGTTCCCTGGCAGCTTCCGGCATATAGCCTTTTCCCCAAAATGGTTGTCCCAGCCAGTACCCCAGTTCACACTCATCGTCTCTTTGTGTCATATCCGTATGACCATTCAATTTCAATTCCACTGCACCAATTGCAATATTATTCTCTTTTTCGCAAATTGCATAGCACTCTGGTGCATTGAATACATTTCTGATTACTTCTTTACTTTCTTCTACGCTTTTATGCGGAGGCCAGCCTGCAACAGGTCCTACTTCCGGATTCTTTGCATATTCAAATAAACTGTCTGCATCGGCCTCTGTCCATTTTCTCAATACTAATCTTTCTGTTTTCACTCTTCTATCTGCTCCTGTAAGGTTTCCGGTTTACTTCCACCGGTTTGTGTTAGCATAACATTTAAAGTCAGCTTCAGGTCAAGACCTAGCTCTCAAATGACTGCAACATATTATGCAAAATCCGGTACAAATCCGCTGCATCTTTCTCATCCAGTGTTACACAACCAGCCATCTTTTGCGGAACTTCCACCGCTTTTTCCTTTAATTGTTCGCCCTCTGCTGTAAGGCTTACAATCAAATTTCTCTCATCCTTACTGTCCCGCTGCCGGGAAATCAGATTTTTCTGCTCAAGCCTTTTTAATACCGGAGTCAGCGTCCCTGAGTCAAGATACAGCCGTTTTCCAAGCTCTTTGACATTGATTTCTTTCTCCTCCCACAGCACCATCATTGCGATATACTGGGTATAAGTCAGATCAATTTCATCCAGGAATGGCTTATATCTTCTTACAATTTCCTTCGCACACGCATACAATGGAAAACATAATTGATTATCTATTTTTATTGCATCATATTTGTCACTCATATCCTTACTGCTTAATCAGCTTCCGGTTCCAAAACTCCGTCATACGCCTGCCTTACTGCAATTGCGAGCTGTCCCGAACACGAAGTCGGTCTCCTTCCGCATTTGATATCTCCAAGCTTATGTTCAATTTCTTCTACCGTCCAGCCGTCAAGAACCCTTTCTAAAGACTGTAGATTACCGTTGCATCCACCCATATATTTGATGTTCGACACCACATTGTCGTTTAAATCAAACGAAATCATCTGGGAACATGTATTTTCTGTTAAATAATTATATCTCATATCGCTGCCTCCTACAACAATTCCCTGATTTTTTCGTCAACAATGTCCATATCCTTTGTCGGCTCAAACCGCTCTACAACATTTCCCTGCCGGTCGATCAGAAATTTTGTAAAATTCCATTTGATATCCGGTGTATTTTTGTAATCCGGATCGGTTCTTTTTAGCTTAATGTTCAACAGAACTGCCAGCGGATTCCCCTTGTCAAATCCCTGAAAGCCTTTTTGTTCCTTTAAAAAGGTATACAGTGGATGCTCATTTTTTCCATTCACATCCGTTTTTGAAAACTGCTTAAAAGTGATACCAAACTTTGCATCACAAAAAGCTGCGATTTCTTCATTAGTTCCCGGTGCCTGACCACCAAACTGGTTACATGGAAAATCGAGTATTTCCAACCCCTGATCATGATATTTTTCATACATATTCTGCAGTTCATCGTACTGCGGGGTAAAGCCGCACTGTGTTGCTGTATTTACAATAAGAACTACCTTTCCTCTATATTCGTCCATTTTATGTGTAACACACATTGCATCCTCTGCCTCAATATCGTAAAATCTGCTCATTTAAATATTCCTCCCTGCGTTTTATATTGTTCTCTATTTAATTGTGTGCAATCTTTGTGTGATACAAAATACACCATTTCACCTTCTTTGTCAATAGGTTGTGCGCAATTTATTTACAGATTAAAAAAGCAGAGATGTATCATGTCATACATCTCTGCACTATTTTACCTGCTGCATATGATATTTTCTGTGATGGTGATTACCGCAACAATCACCTCATTCGTCCCGATTGTCTATGGTATAGATGATACAGGCGATTCCGGCAATCAATACAACATTTTTATACCTTAACCGGCAAGCCACTTTGAAAAACGCTCACTACTCGTCTGCAGCCAGGAATCCGATAAGTTACTCTGTTTGCGCAGGCTTGTAAAGAAACTCTCCAGATCATCATACGATACTCCGGAAAACTTCTCCGGCAATTTTGTTTCTTCTGTCTTTTTCTCCCAGTCTTTGTATTTCTGCTCTGCTTCCTCGCGGTTTGTTTTGTTTCCGCTGCCGGAAGGAGCGTCCAATACTTTTTGTGTACGTTTTACCAGTTCCAGGAACTTCGAACCATACTTTTCTCCATTTGGATTATTGATAATATTGTAATTTAAGTTTTTGACTTCGTCATACAGATCCGGCGCTTTTGACTTCAAAATGTCCATCGTATCTACCGTTGAACCAACTGTATAGCCCTTTTGAATGTCGTATGTCATATTTCCTTCTTTATCTTTCGTTCCGTTCACGCCGTATTTTGCAATGGTCTCCATTGCAGATAAAAAATCAGAGGCTTTCTCTTTATCGAGATAATTTGCGGCAAGATACTTCGCCTCCTCCATTCCGAACGCGATCATATCCTGACGCTGTTCTTCTGACATATCCCCGACATTGTGTGGCAGGAAATAATTGCCGATAATGCCGTTTGCCGCTTTTACCGTATTTTCATCCGCACCTTCAAGACTATTATACAGCTTTTCGTTGGTCTGTACATTCGGAATCACAATACGATGTGTATTTTCCATCTGTACAACCGAACTCTGGAAAGAAGCCTGGTTTTGTGCATTCGGTTTTACGATTTCATCCAGATTTGCTTTTTTCCCGCTCTCCACAAGTGCAGCCATTCCGTCTCCCGAAAACTCGACAATCACATCATCACCATACTGGGAGCTGATGTCTTTCATGGCTGCAAGCGTCTCTTCCCGCAACATCTTATCCATGATTTTATTGCCGTGCTCATCGGTTGTATTAAACTCATATTTTACAACCTGTTTTTCTCCGACCGTCCCGCCGCCGTAGGTATTGGATGTACTTGTATCTTTGTAAAATTTACTGTAATCCTGACTGATATTCATTGCCATCTTCTTTCCTCCATGAAATGCATGCAAAATCCGTTTGCTATCTTTTTATTTATATCGACATATTCTGTTATCCTTTTAATCGGATTGGAGTAAAAATATCAGAGTCAACACCAGCACAAGCAATTCCACAACCGGCATCACAAGCCACAGGCTGTCGCCGCCAAACACCAACGGAAATGTAAGAATTGCCACACTGCTTAAAATAACATTCCGCAGCAGCGATATACACAGGGATCGTTTTACACATAAAACAGACTGCAAATAGTAGGATGTCAACAAATTAATCCCCATCGGCAGAAATGCCACAAAATACATGCGCAGTCCGCTTTTTGCAATCGCCCGCATTTCGTTTTTCAGATTCACGAATACCGAGCAGACTCCCTCCGGAAACAAAATCCCGCTCAGAGAAAAAACTGCTCCAAGAATTGCAATGGTGAAAAACGCCATGTTCCGCACCTTCCTGATCCGCCCCCACTTTCCGGCACCGTAATTCGTCGCGATGATCGGCTGAATCGACTGCCCGACTCCGGTAAATAAAGAGTTGAATAAAATCACACAGTTTGAAATCACGCTGTACACAGACAATGCCGCTTCCCCGCAATAGCGCAGGATCTGGATATTAAACAGCAGCACGATAAATCCGTTTGCAAATTCATTGAAAAAGCTAGGAATTCCGTTTCCGATAATCTGACCCACACTTGAAAGCACATGTTTTGGCCGGATGAATTTCAGTTGATTTTTGGAGCTGAAAAAATGAGTTGTTCCGACCAGCACCTGAATCACCATACCGATCGCGGACGCAAGTGCAGCCCCGCCGATTCCCATCTGAAACGGAAAAACAAACACGATATCCAACACAATATTTACCACACCGCCGAGCATCACACCAAACATGGCGCGGTTCGGATCTTGGTCCGCCCGGACAAAGATCGCGATATAATTGGAAAATACCGCTACCGGAAGAAAGATGTTGATATAGCGCATATATGCCAGCGCGTACGGATAAAGGGTATCATTCGCGCCCATCACGCGAAGTAGCGCGGAAATGCCAAACCCATAGACAATCCACAATATGCCTGCAATTATTGCAAGCGTAAAAAACGACAGCGTAAAAAAACGGTTCGCTTTACAAAAATCGCCGGTTCCGCGGTGAACGCTCATCTGCACCGAGCCGCCGACACCGAACAAAATCCCCATTGCCATCAGAATACACAAAAGCGGTGTGGTGATGCTAAGTGCCGCAAGCGCGTCTGAACCGACACCTTTTCCGATAACAATTGCATCCGTCAGTGTATAAATTGACATTACCATCGCGCTTCCAAGCGACGGGATCAAAAAACGTAAGTACAGTTTTTTCAGATTATCTTTTAATAAATCCATAGGTTTCCTCCCAAAAAAGAAAGCCAGATAAGACGCTTGTCTTATCTGGCTCATGATTTTCATGTCCGTCCGGGAATCCCAAATTCATCCGGGACACCTTGCAAGGCACATCCTCTGTGCCGTCCGACGCTTGCTATTATAGCAAACGTCAAATAAATGTCAATACTCCATTTTACTGCGGATTTTTCCACGACAGATCCATATTGGTTCTATTAATCTGCAAACAATGGTGTCGATAAATATCTGTCACCGGAATCCGGCAACAATACCACAATGTTTTTCCCTTTGTTTTCCGGTCTTTCTGCTAAAATTTTAGCAGCCTTCAACGCTGCCCCAGAAGATATTCCAACTAACACACCTTCTGATTGCGCAAATAATTTACCTTCTTCAAATGCATCTTCATTTTCAATTGCAATCACTTCATCATAAACCTTTGTATTTAAAACCTCAGGCACAAAACCGGCTCCAATTCCCTGAATCTTATGGGCCCCCGGAATTCCTTTTGAAAGAACAGGACTTGATGCAGGCTCAACCGCTACCACTTTTACATCAGGATTTTGTTCTTTTAAATACTCACCTACACCTGTAACAGTACCTCCGGTTCCAACACCGGCAATAAAAATATCGACTTTACCGTCTGTCTGGTTCCAAATCTCTGGTCCTGTTGTTTTCTTATGTACCGCAGGATTGGCAGGGTTTACAAACTGTCCTAAAATAATAGATCCCTCAATTTTCTTATGTAATTCCTCTGCTTTAGCAATAGCGCCTTTCATTCCCTTGATGCCTTCTGTTAATACAAGCTCTGCCCCATATGCCTTTAGCAATTTTCTCCGCTCAATACTCATTGTTTCCGGAAGAGTAAGAACCGCCTTATATCCCTTTGCAGCTGCTACCGCCGCCAGACCAATTCCTGTATTTCCGCTGGTTGGTTCAATGATCGTTGCCCCCGGTTTTAATTTTCCGCTCTTTTCGGCATCTTCAATCATTGCCAGCGCAATTCTGTCTTTCACAGAACCGGCAGGATTTAAATATTCAAGTTTTCCCAGGAGCGTAACATCCTTTACTCCTGTTTTCTCACTGTAACGATTTAGCTTTAACAATGGTGTTTCACCAATTAATTCCAATGCACTTTCTTTAATTTCTGCCATAACTTCTACCTCCCTTATGTACTTATTTCTATATACTTCTTCTATGCTCCGATTTTCTCACATGCAACACGATATTTTTCTTTTTCTATTGCTTTTACTACCTTAATATAATCCTCTGCAAGTGTTATTGCCCCACGAATACCAGCATATGTTTTATTTAAAACAGTCTGTCCATATACCGGATAAGAGATCTCCCATAAGTGATTATCCGTATTTTCGGCAACTTCTTCTTCCAATGAGCTTCCTGCAATTATTTCGCTGTCTGAACGCAGGAGAATTCCAGATATTTCTTTTCCATCCTGAGAAAATTTCACATTATATGCTAAATCTTTCAGTTCCTCCAACTTTACATCAATGGGATTTTCATCTCCTGGAAAAAAATCAGTAATGATGACCGTTTCGATTTTTGCACCGAGATATTTTTTTATAAATCCTGCAATCTGACGGACATTTTTTTCATCACCAACCAAAGAAACTTTCTTTGAAAAATTCCCCTTATAAAACTGTTCTGACACTCTTGAAAAATAATAATCAAAATATTCCTTTTCTTTTTCAATGAAGTTGTCAACTACATCATAGCATAACAACAGCTTATCCCCTATGGTATTTACAAAGTCTTTTACCTCTTCAAAACCTGTGGGAATCTTATCAAATCAATGTCATTTAGATAGTGTTTTTTATAATGAAAACAGTATATCATACTCTGTCATGCATTGAAAATACTGTTCAGTTAAGAAATGCCGGATTTATTAAGTGGATTAAGGCATAGAAAATAGATGTATGATGCGTTGAAATAATATTTTTGCGCATTACAAAAAGACAGATTGCATATCTGCCTCATAACGAAGTATAATGGAGACGAGGTTTATGCAACTCGATACATGAAATCCCTATTTCTCTTTGGGCGGAGGTTGATAGGATATTTTCGGTTGTACCTGACGGGTGTCAGATATCTTTGTATGAGAAGCATGGTCTCTGTTTCGTCACCGCCGTGTTTGAGATATGCCCTGCATATGTTGACTGCGGTGGCGAAATTAATTTTATAGACGTGTTTGGTATTCTTAGATGTTTTTACCACAGCGTGTGAAGTTACTAATTCACAGAAATTATACAGAATCATACGGGCATTGATTTCCTGAAGAATTCCATCATATTTGCTGCTGTGCCAGTTGATCAGACCGATGGTGTATTTGAGTTCACGGAAGCTTGTTTCCTCGCTCCAGCGCATCCGGTAAAGCTTCTTGATTTCTTCCAAAGGAAAGTCATCTTCCGGAAGATTGG